>Ga0138256_10000866_pt1 | contig 32749 bp, 26 predicted proteins | sample KNB2016incub_MG_FD_105486 | JGI IMG/M metagenome (GOLD analysis project Ga0138256, IMG submission 105486) | Active sludge microbial communities from wastewater in Klosterneuburg, Austria - KNB2014incub_MG | ecosystem: Engineered > WWTP > Activated sludge > Unclassified | place: Austria... | reverse complement strand
TGCACGATCATGGTGCGCGGCGTGGGCACAGCGTGCGCCTCCATCACCTCGGCGAGAAAGACCTTGTTGTTGCACTTGAGGATGGCGTCCGGCGCGTCCATCACGGCGAGGCCCTCTTTCTGAGCCTTCCGTGCGAAGCGGTAGGTGTGGTGGTCCACGTGGGTGTTCTCACGGATGAACAGGGCGTCGTACTCACCCACACGATCGATGTCGTCCGGGCCGAGGATGTCCACCTTGAAGCCGAGCCGCTCGGCGGCCTGGCGGAACTTGACCACCGCACGCTTGTTGCTGGGTGAGGCCTGGTCCTCGGGGTTCACCAGGATGGCCAGGTCGTAGCTGCTGTGGTCCTCGCGGGCGCGGTCGTAGCGCTTCTTGGAGAAGTACTCGCTGGCGAAGCGCCGCAGGAAGGGCAGATGGTCCTCGGGGATGTCGTTGTACGGGATGGGACGGATGGTGCGCAGTTCCCATTCACCGCCGGTGCGCTGGAAACGGGCGCGCAGGAGCGGCGACCGGAACACCTTGTAGAGTTCGTGCGCGAGGCGGTCGTACTTGCGGTTGACATTGCGGCCGAAGTAGATGCTGAGGTCGAACTGGTCCTTCTTCCTGTCCGCCAGCTGCTGCTGGATGTGGCCGTGCAGGTCACGTCCCATGACCTTCACCAGGCGTGGCGAACGCAGGTCGAGGATGCTCTTCGCGTCCGGGATCACCTTGTGGCCGCGGGCCTCGGCCAGCAGGCTCACGTAGTAGCCGCGGCTCTGATAGCTGTAACTGCGGGCCAGGTTGAAGATGCGCACGTTGCGCAGCGCGGCGTAGGTGGGGTCGGTGAGGTAATCCTTGCTGGACACCACCTCCACGCCGGAAAGGCCGAGGTGGAACTCACGCGGATCGCGCACCACGATGATCTTCCTCATGGGCTGTCGGAGGGGTTCGGACGCTTCGGGGCGCGTTCCTTCACCAGCGGGGGGGGAAGGGGCGAGCGGGACAGGATGAGCATGTTCGCATCGTAGGTGACGATGCCGAGCATGATGGAGTTGATCAGACGGCCCACATGCACCGGGTAATGATGCTCGCGGCTGTATGGGTTGTCCATGTAAGGGTCCGCCACATGCACGGTCTTGCCCTCCATGGAGGTGAGCACCACGAAGTGCCCCATGGGCTTCCCGCGGAGGTCATCGAAGACGCTCTGCCCGCTGGCGCCGGTGTGTTCGCGCTTGCTGCGGTAGAGGTAGGTGGCGCTGAGCCCGGTGAGGATCGGCAGGTCCCGGTCCAGGTAGTCGCGCAGGAGCTCGGGCGTGGGGTCATCGAACCGGACCTCGCCGCCCATCTTCAGGAAGCGGGCGTAGGCCAGGCAGGCCGCGGTGAGCTTCTTGCCGTCCTTGAAGCGGGTCTGGGCCACGAGCTTCTTGCGAAGCATATCGCCCGGCAGGCCCTCCCACGAGGGGTCGAACACGCGGAGGTTGTAGCTGTGGATGCGCGCATGGAAGCCCTGTTTCAGTGCGTGCAGGCCGAGGAAGACCGCCAGGGTGCCACCGTCCTCCAGGGCGTGCACCTCCCGGATCACCTGGTCCAGCGGCAGGTCGAGGCCCAGGTGCGCGTACACCGCCTGCAAGGCCGTGGGCCCGCAGGTGTTGTCATCGGGCTGGGGGAGGATGTGGAGCCTGGGCATGGAAGCCGTTGGGGCGGACCATGCAAAGGTGAACGGGACCGGGTCGTGCGCGCGGTCGGGCGACGACCGGCCATGAACAGCCCGCCGTTCATGGCGCGTCAGGGCAGGAAGAAGCCGCGTGTCTTGAACATGCGCGTCAGCTCACGCGAGGGGTCGAAGCGCATTTTCGATCCGGGGTCGAGCGAGGTGGTGGCCACCAAGCCCGACCAACCGGTGTAGATGCTGACCGTGATGGGCGCTCGGCCATCGTCGAAGCTCACTTCCAGGCCGTAGTCGGGGTTCAGACCGGCGATGTTCACCGTGTCGGCGAAGGCCTGGGTGCGAGCGCGGACGAGGGGGGCGAGGTAGCCGTCCACCTTGCTCTGGTCCGCGGTGTCGGCGTCCACCATCCAGGTGTTGCCCACGCGCTCCACCACGAAGGCCGTGTCCATCGAATAGCTGAACCGAAGGCGTTGGATGCGTGCGGGATCACCGCGCACCAGCCACTTGGGCCGCCACTCGGCCAGGGGTTGTTCCGCCAGCATGCTCATGGTGCCCTCCACCGAGAAGACCTCTTCCTCGCCCGGCAGGTTCACGGTGGACCACATGCCCACCTGTCCCGGGGCGAAGGTGTTGCGCCCGTAATGCACGGTGCGCTCCGGACCGTCCACCAGCCGGAAGATCGCGGTCTCGCGAAGGCTGTCGGTGAGGTCATAGCGATCCTTCACCAGGTCCATGAAGCCCGTGAGCCGCTTGCTGCGCATGTGGGCGTGGCCTCCGAGGAACTCGCGGACACGTTCATCGTCGGCGCGATGGATGCGGCCGTCCACGCTCACCGTCCACCCATCGGGGCTGCGGTCGAAGCGGAGTTCGGTGGGGCGCATCGCGCTGGGGAAGAGGGAGAAACCGGTGACCGCGGCGGTGTCCAGGGTCATCACCACGTCGCGGAAGCTGCGATCCTTGGTGCGCGGGCTCCAGAGGTTGGAGATGAGGAAGAGCAGGGCGAGCACGCCGACCGCGATGAGCAGGGCCCGCGTGCTGAGGTTACTCCACATGGCCGGGGGCCGTTCGGGCCTTTCGTTGGCGCCGGCGCCACTGCATGCGCAGCACGCCGCCGGCGATCACGAGCAGGATGGGCAGCAGCAGGTTGGACCACTTGAGCGTGCTGCGCTCGGCCTCGCTCAGTTCCTCGATGGGTCGGTAGTTCACGCCTTTGCCGCGCAGATCGATCAGTCCGGTCTGGTCACTGACCCAGTCCACGGCGTTCACCAGCAGGTTCACGTTGTCCGGGTTCAGCTGGCCGCCTTCCGCGCCGACCGCGAAGTTGCCGCTGCCGATCACCACGAGCCGGGCGCCGGGTCCATTGCCGAAGGGCCCTTCGATGGCGAAGGCGAGGTGGCGGGGGGGCTGGGTGAAGTCCGCATCGGACCATTGGCGCTGAAGGTCGATCTCGTGCGGCAGGGCCACCGAGCCGGTGCGGTCGCTGGTGGTGAGCAAGGGGGTGTAGCGGTAGGTGCTGTCGCCGACGACGCTGAACGATCGGGCGAACTGCAGGACGACGGCTTCGAGGCCCGAGGCCACCGGGTGCTCGCCGAAGCGGGTCACCAAGGGGAAGTAGGGGAAGGCCATGGCCGTCTGGAGGTTGAAGAAGCCGCGTTGCTGCATCACCTGCACCTGGCCGCATTGGGCGTCGGTCACCAGATCCTGCTCGGCATGCAGGCCGTGGCGGGCGAGCCATGCATCGAGGCCGGTGGTCCGCTGCTCCACGAGCGGTGTACGTTGCAGGTCGCCGGCGGCATTGCTGAAGGCGATGACCACCCCACCACCGCGGGCCATGAACTCCTCCAGCCGTTGGAGCGCCATGGGGCTGATGGTATCCGCCGGGTCGATGATGGCGATGGTGCGGAAGCGGCCATGCACGGGCATCGTGTCATAGATGGCCATGGGCTCCACACTGTAGAGGACACTGAGACCCTGCATGGCCTGGGCCATGGCGTTCACGGAGGGTTCGCCATGGCCCTGCATGATGCCGACCACGGGCTTCTCCTGCACGCTCACCTCCTTGATGCGGGAGCTGAGCTCCCATTCCATGGGTGAGCCTGGTTGTACGACGGGGATCACGGCCTGCTGATCGCCCATGCGGACGACGGCGCCCATGAAGGCCTTGATCTGCTCGGCCTTGTCCTTCTCCCGGGTGTTCACCAGGAGGGGGCGGATGCCGCTCTCCAAGGCCTGCTGCTCGAGGGAGTCGGCCGCGGCCGGGTCGATCATCTCGTACACCACGTTGCCGCCGGAGCGTTCGGCGTACTCCACCAGCAGATCGCGGAACTCATCGCGGGCCACGGCCAGGTCGGGCGGCAGCTCCTCGGTGAAGTATCCGGTGATGGTGGCGGCCTCGGGCATGTCCTTCAGGATGTCGCGCGTGGCCTTGCTGAGCGTATAGCGCTGGTCGCCGGTGAGGTCGAGGCGGACGTGGAAGCGCGATCCGACGAGGTTGAGCAGCACCAGCAGGGCGGCGAAGAGCAACCCGAAGCGGAGCATGGTGGCCTTGGTCCTCATGGCATCAGCGCTGCAGTCCGCGTTTGGCCAGTTGAAGTTCGGCGCCCACCAGTCCGGCGGTGGCGATGCTCAGGAAATAGAGCACATCGCGGCTGTCCACCACGCCGCGCGACATGGAGTCGAAATGAACGCCCATCCCAAGGAAGTCGAACACGCGTCCCACGGGGCCGGTGAGCGATGCGGCCACGATGCCGAAGAAGAGATGGAAACAGGCGCCGATGACCAGCGCGATGAGGAAGGCAATGAGCTGATTGTTGGTGATCGAGCTGGCGAAGACACCGACGCCGATGTAGCTGGCGCTCATCAGGAGGAGCGCCAGGTAGCCGCAGATGGCGGCGCCATGGTCGATGGGCCCGATGCGGGCCACGGTGATGTAGTAGGGGAGCGTGCACAGGAGGGCCACCGCGATGAGCAGCAGGCAGGAGGTGAACTTGCCGAGCACCACCTGCCAGTCGGTGACGGCCTTGGTGAGCAGCAGGTCGAGGGTCCCGGTGCGGCGTTCCTCGGCCAGGGTGCGCATGGTGAGGGCGGGGATGAAGAAAAAGAGCGTCCAGTAGGCGATGTTGAAGAAGCTGCCGAGGTCGGCCTGGCCCTGCATGAACACATCCGCGCCGAACCACCAGGTGAAGAAGCCGCTGATGCCCAGGAAGACCACCAGCAGGATATAGGCCATGAGGGAGTCGAAGAAGGAGGCGAGCTCCCGGCGGGCGATGGTCCAGGTCGTGCGCACGGTCGTTCAGTTCAGCGTAAGGTCGCGGAAGACATCCTCGAGGCGCGAGCCCGGGGAATGCAGTTCGGTGAGGGTCCAGCCCCGGTCGACGCAGAGGCGGTAGATGGGGCGGGCGATATGGGCTCCAACGGCGGCCTGCAGCAGGTAGGCTCCGTCAGGGGTGAGGTCCAGTCCTTCCACGCCGGGCAGCTCGCGCAGGGCCTCGGGCGGAGCGCCTGACGGAGCGTCCTCGATCCGCACACGCACCAAGGGCCGGCCTTGGGCCTGGCGCCGCAGGTCGGCAGGGGTGCCGTCGGCCACGATCCGTCCTTTGTTGATGATGAGGATGCGATCGCACGTGGCCTCCACTTCGGGCAGGATGTGTGTGCTGAAGATGACCGTCTTGGCCCGTCCCACTTCCTTGATCAGCTCCCTGATCTCCACGATCTGGTTGGGGTCCAGGCCGGTGGTGGGCTCGTCCAGGATGAGCACCTCCGGATCGTGCACCATCGCCTGTGCGAGCCCGACACGCTGGCGGTAGCCCTTGCTGAGCTCGCCCACGCGCTTGTGTTTCTCGGCGTCGAGACCGCACACGCGCACCATCTCGGCCAGGCGCTCGCGGATCCGGCCCTCGGAAAGGCCCTGCAAGCGTGCCGCGAAGCGCAGGTGGTCGAGCACGGGCATGTCCTCGTAAAGCGGGTTGTTCTCGGGCAGATAGCCGATGTGCCGACGCACGGCCTGGAGCTCGCTCAACACCGAACGGCCGCCGACATGGATGGCGCCCGCATCCGGGGCGAGCAGGCCGCAGATCATTTTCATGGTGGTGGATTTCCCGGCGCCGTTCGGACCCAGGAAACCGAGCACCTCGCCGGGACGGACCACGAAGCTGATGCCATCCACCGCGGCCTGCGGGCCGTAGTGCTTGGTGAGGCCTTCGATGCGGATGTCCATGGCAGCGGCGCAAAAATATCCGGCCACGCGTGGGGGCTTCGGGAGGTGAGCGAAAAAACGTTAACGGCCCGGGCGGGTCAGCGGGGTGGGTCGGGAAAGAGCTCCTTGGGCAGGGCCCCTTCATGCTCCAGCAGCCATTTCTTGCGCCAGAGCCCACCCACGTAACCGGTAAGGAGGCCGTCGCTGGCGATCACCCGGTGGCAGGGCACCAGGATGGGCAGCGGGTTGCTGCCGCAGGCGTGGCCCACAGTGCGGCCCAGGGCGCGGCCACCGATGCGCTCCCCGATGGCCTGGTACGTCAGCGTGCGCCCATAGGGGATGTCGTCGATCGCGGCCCAGACCAGCCGTTGGAAGCGGGTGCCGAGCCGCTGCAGGGGCAGCTCGAAGGTCCGCCGCTTTCCCGCGAAGTAGTGGTCCACCTGGCGCGCAGCCTCGGTCAGCAGGGGAGGGGTTTTGCTGCGATTGCCCGTGATGGCATCGAAGGAGACACGGGTGATCAACGCGCCATCGCTCTCCAGAAAGACCTTGCCGAGCGGACCGTCCACCGCCACGACGTGAAGCGGGGCGAACAGTTCAGGTGCGCGGGTCCTGCGGGCGGCCGTGGGCATGGGCATTGGGTTAACTTCCGCGCAAAATAGGCAGCCATGGCGTGGTTCGGCCCCGACTTCAACCGGTTCTTCAAGGAGCTTGCGGCCCATAACAACAAGGAGTGGTTCGACGGGCAGCGCAAGCGCTACGAAGTCAGCGTGAAGGAGCCGTTCACGGCGTTCGTCGGCGAATTGATCGCCCGGGTGGGCGCTGTGGACAAGCGGGTCCGGATCACCCCGCAGGAAGCGATCTTCCGCATCCATCGGGACGTGCGCTTCAGCAGGGACAAGGCGCCCTACAAGCTGGCCTGCTCAGCGATCATCTCCGCGGCCGGGCGCAAGGACCATGGTGTCCCCGGCATGTACATCGAGCTGGGTCCGGAGAAAGTGGCGATCTACGGGGGCAGCTACCAGCCGGAGAAGGCGGCACTGCTCGCGATCCGCGAACGGATCGCCGCCAGGCCGGCCATCTTTCGATCACTGTACACGGCCAAGCCGTTCACCAGCCGGTTCGGAACGGTGCTCGGGGAGCGGAACAAGGTGCTTCCCCCCGACCTGCGCCAAGCGGCCGAACGTGAACCGCTGCTCTACAACAAACAGTTCTACTGGTGCGCCGAGCTGCCCGCGTCCAAGGTCACCTCGCCCGACCTGGCCGACGTGATGATGGAGCACTACACGGCCATGCGGCCCTTGAACGATCTCCTACTGGGCAAGGCCTGAAACGAAGGAAGGCGACCCGGGGGTCGCCTTCCGCACACCTCCGCACGAGCTTACTGCGCCTTGCCCACCAGCGACACCACGATCTCGATGTCGTCGCTGAGCACCATGTCCTTCATCGGGTTGGCCCAGGACACGCCGTACTTCTGGCGGTTGAACACCAGCTTGCCGCTGGCGTTGGCCATGCCGTTCTCCTCGCTGATCACGATGTCGGTCACCGTTTCGGTGCCGATGCGACCACGCACGTTCAACTCACCGGTGGCGGAATTGCCGCTCACCGAGGTCACCTTGAAGCTGGCGGTCGGAAAGCTGTCGACCGCGAAGAAGTCAGGGCTGGCCAGGTGACCGGTGAGCTTCTCCTTGGTGTAGTCCTTGTTGTAGTTGGTATCGAGAGGCACCATGCTCTTCATGTCCACCACAAAGCCACCGGTGACGAGCTGGCCACCCTTTGCCGTGAAGCTGCCCTCGGTGAAGGCCATGGTCCCTTCGTGGTACTTCACGCCGATCATCACCCCTTTCCAGGTGAGCTTGCTGGCCGCAACGTCCAAGGCGTAGGTCACTTCCTTGGCCGCCATCGCGGCCGTGCTGTCGATCGTGCCTTGGCCTTCGGTGCTTCCGCCGCCGCCACAGGAGGCGAGCGTGAGGGCCACCAAGCCGGTGGCGCTGAACAAATGGAGCTTCATGGGATCTGTCGTTGGTGTTTGGGGCGGCAAATGTAGCCACCGAAAGTTGCCATGGAAAATAAATTACCGACGGACCGGTGTCGGATCACCCGTGGAACAGCCTTCCCTCGCGGACCATCCTGCGCAGCAGGGGTGAAGGTCGATAGCGGTCCTCTCCATATTCGGCCTGCAGGTCCTGCAATGCGGACAGGCATCGTTCAAGACCGAATTCATCCGCCCACCTCAGCAGGCCCTTCGGGTAATTGACCCCCTTGGTCATGGCCAGTTCCAAGGCATCCCGGTCGGCGATGCCCAGGTAGAGGGCATCCGCAGCCTCGTTGATGAGCATCACGAGGATCCTGCGGTAGATCATGTCCAGCAGTTCCGGGTCGTTCTTGGGTGTGGGAGGCAGCGATCCGTTACTGTGGTCGTAGTACCCGCGACCGGACTTCCTCCCCAGCCGACCGCTCTCCACCTGGCGCTGCTGCGTGAGGCTCGGCCGGTAGCGGGGATCAAAGAAGAAGGCCTCGAACACGCTGCGGGTGACGGCGAAGTTGACGTCGTTGCCGATGAGGTCCATCAGCTCGAAAGGCCCCATGCGGAAGCCACCGACCGTGCGCATGGCGTGGTCGATGGTGGCCATGTCGGCCAGGCCCTCCTCATAGATGCGCAGGGCCTCGCCGTAGAACGGTCGAGCCACCCTGTTGACGATGAAGCCTGGGGTGTCCTTGCACAGCACCGGGACCTTGCTCCACTGCTTCATCCACATGCTGCATCGCTCGGCCAGCCCCGGAGCGGTGGCCAGGCCGGGCACCACCTCCACCAGGGGCATCAGTGGAGCGGGGTTGAAGAAGTGCAGGCCGATGATCCGTTCGGGATGGGCGCACGCCCCAGCGATGGCCGTCACGCTGAGGCTGCTGGTGTTCGTGGCCATTACGCAGTCGGTGCCGACCACGGACTCGAGTTCGGTGAACAACCCGCGCTTGACCGGGAGATCCTCGACGATGGCCTCGATGACCAGGCGCGAACCGGTGAGATCGTCCACGGAGCCCACGGCCCGCAGGCGCGCACCGGCCTCTGCGGCCTCGGCGGAAGTGAGCCGTCCTTTCTCGGCCAGCTTGCCGAGCGTGGTCCGTACGGCGTCCACGGCGCGTTGCGCCGCCCCTGGCCGCGCATCCATCATCAGCACCGGATGACCCGCCTGAGCAGCCACCTGCGCGATGCCGCTGCCCATCGCCCCGGCCCCGATCACCGCCACGTCCATCGAGCTGTCCATGATGCACACCGCGTTGTTGGCGGTTGAGGTGGCGAAGTTCGGGGCTGGCGGGGAACTGGCTGAGGGTCGGATGCGCTGGCAAAAGCATGTATGGCCATACATGCTTTCGAGGGGGAGAACACGGCGTTCGCGGATCCGGATCAGATACGAGCTTCGGTGGTGATCAGCTGGGCCTCAGCAGATCGGAGGCTGCGCGCTCTCGGGGCGTTAGGGCTCCTTGCACTCGAAGAGGGCCGAAACACATGTATGGCCATACATATGTTTTGACAAGTGGTCAGGGCAGTAGATCGGCGAAGCAGGACGGGTCGAGGTGATTTAAAGGACTGATGCTGAAGCGAATTGTTCCGACAACCGATGTTCTCACCTTGGTCTGAAGTACGCTGAACATATGTATGGCCATACATACTTCCCGCTACGGACAGGTACAACTGAGCGGCCTGGACGACCGGGGAGAAACAACCTGACTAGTCAGAACATCAGAGGGAAGACGTGGAAGGCCCGAAGCCGTCACCGCACCGCGGTCATGGCTGAACGACGAAACGTATGGTTGGCCATACATATGTCGACAGAACGCTGCTCCGACCAGCATCTACCTTGCGCCCTGCATGCGCCATCGTACCATCATCCGCGACCCACGCGACCGGGTCCGCAACGGCCATCCGTGGATCTTCGACAACCAGGTGGTGCGCGTGGAGGGCGATCCCAAGCCGGGCGATGTGGTGCAGGTCTTCGATGACCGCAGGCGCCCGATCGGTCAGGGGTATTTCAACCCGGCCAGCAAGATCCAGGTCCGCATCCTGACCGCCGACCTGGACGAGCCGATCGACGATGCCTTCTTCCTTCGGAAGGTGAGGGAGGCATGGGCCTTTCGCCGGCGGATGGTCGATACCACGTCCTGCCGGGTGATCTTCGGCGAATCGGATGGCCTGCCGGCCTGTGTGGCCGATAAGTTCGAGGACACGATCGTGCTACAGACGCTGAGCCTGGGCATGGACCGCTGGAAGCACAGCCTGGTGGAGGCCCTCCGCGAGGTGACCGGTGTGACTCGGTTCTACGAGCGCAATGACGTGCCCATCCGTGAAAAGGAAGGTCTGCGACCGATCAGGGGATTCCTCGGGGACACGTTCACGACGCGCTTCCCGATCATGGAGAACGGATTGAAGGTGATCGTGGATGTGGCGGAGGGACAGAAGACGGGCCACTTCCTCGATCAGCGCGTCAACCATGCCGCGATCGCTCCGGTCGTCGAAGGAGCGGATGTGCTGGATTGCTTCACCCACACGGGGGGCTTCGCCCTGCATGCCGCACACTACGGCGCGAAGCGGGTGGAGGGCCTCGACATCAGCCCCTCAGCCATCCGGGCGGCGGTGGACAATGCCGAGTTGAACGGCTTGACCGACCGTTGTTCGTTCCGGGAGGCGAATGTGTTCGACCACCTGGCCGAGGCCGGTCGTTCAGGCCGAACGTGGGATGTGGTCGTGCTCGATCCACCGGCCTTTGCGAAAAGCCGTGCGACGGTCGCCGGCGCAACGCGGGGCTACAAGGAGATCAACCTGCGGGCCATGAAATGCCTTCCGCGCGGAGGGTTCCTGGTCACCTGCAGTTGCAGCCAGCACATGACCCCGGACCTGTTCCGGGCCATGGTCGCGGATGCCGCCAAGGATGCGCGTCGCCACCTGCGGGAGGTCCACTACGGTACGCAACCCCCGGACCATCCGGTGCATTGGAGCATACCGGAAAGCCTCTACCTCAAGTGCCTGATCCTGCAGGTGCTGTAACACTGCTATCCGCCACGGTCGGTCGAAGCAGCACCTGGACCACGGGAAGGAGGGCTTGAGCGCAGACCTCCCCTCCGGATCCGTTCAGGTGGCAGTAGTCGATCAGGAGCTGTCTTCCCTTATGGACCGGGTCGTTGAACGTCACATTGAGATCGACCAGGGGTACGCGCCAGCGTTGCGCCACCTCCTTCAGTTCGTCCAGCACGATGGGATGAAGCACTTTCACGTTCGGGTCCTCGTGAAGGAAGGCGCGCTCCTCGGCGGCCAGCAGCGCCGTATCGCGGAGCACGAGCATCGGTTGAAGGCAGAGCACGGCCTTCACGCCATCACGTTGGAGCAGGAAGAGGTTGGTCTCGATGGCGCGTAGGAATTGATCGCGGGAGACGGCCTTGTGATTGCTGATCGTGGTCGCATCGTCCACATAGGCCGCCTGCCAATCCACGCGTTCACCGCTCCGCACCGCATCGCGGATCATGCTCCAGGCCATGTAACCCCTGAACGCGGCACTGTAGCGGGAAAGCCAATGCCCCAGGTAGGTGAACGCTCCTCCGATGGAAGGCTCCTGTAACCGGGGACGCCAGAACTGGTAACGGAAATCCTCCATGTAGCGGTAAGCCGGGTCGTTCACGTAGTGGTCGTTGGCGCCGTCAAAGAAGATGACCATGTCGGGGTCGTAGGACAACAGCTCGGTGAGCAGGTATTGGGTGTGTTGGAACACCTGGTAGCCGGTGACGGCCGCGTTGATCACTTCGATCCGTGACCCGGGCATCGCTTCGTTGAGCAGTCGCTCCAGGTGGGCGTCCACGGTCTCGGACTGGTCCACGTGCACCACCGGATAGGGCGCTGCGCTGCTGATGCCATGGGCGGCCGACCCGCCCAGGAAGAAGATGCGCACCGTGCCGGGGGGCTTGGCCTGCGGCACGTCCTCCGTACGCCGGAACCCGTTCGCGTTGATGGCCAACCGGACCCGGTCGCCGTCGCGCTCCTGATAGCCGGGCACATGTTCGTACACCCGGTAGGAGTTGAACCGGAACTTGTTCTCGCTGGCCTTGTGCAGCACATGGCCCAGGTAGTAACGCGCGCCCAGCTCCACGCAGCTGATGGTGAACACCAGAAGGAACAGGATGTACCCGATCCGTCCCCAGGAGGGGCGGCGCGCGGGCGGTGCAGGGTCGGACATGTGGGCCGGGTTGATCGGCGAAAGTACCGAGCGGGGTTGAGGGAACGGTCCGATCGGATACCTTGGGTCGGCGGCCATGGAGCGATCGTCCTTGTTCTGGTCCGGATGGAACCGCGCACCCCTGTTGCGGTTCGCCCTGCCGTTCGCCGCAGGGTTGGCCCTCGGGTCGTTGCTCACCCTTCCCCCGGCCGTCCAGGTCGTCCTGGCTGCGATGGCCCTGACGTTGGTCGCTGTGCCGGCGTTCGTTCCGTTCCCATACCGCCATCGATGGCTGCCCTATTCGGCTGCGATGCCGGCCTTGCTCATCGCCGGGCTGTGTTGGTGGGCCATCTGCACCGCGGACACACGGCCGTTACAGGGCGCGGAGAGCGCGCACCTGGTGGAAGTGGAGGTGGTGCACGGCGCATCGGCCCGCCATGTGCGATGCGATGCAAGGCTGCTGAGGTCCTGGTCCGGGGATGGCACGCACGCAACCAGCGCGTTGACCCTGTTGACCCTTGCCAAGGACTCCCTGGCTCCCCTTGTCCGGCCCGGCGATGTGCTCATGGTCCATGCGGAGCTGAGCCCGCCGACGCGAACGCCCGACCCCGGGGGATTCGATGTTCGCGCCTGGTCGGCTGCGCGTGGCATCCATGACCAGGGGTTCGTGGAAGCCGGCCAATGGCGCCACCTCGCACATCGCTGGCGCTGGACGGACCTCTTCCTCCCCGCCCAAGAGCGGGTGTGGCAGTGGCTCGACCGCAGTGGGCTCCCGGATCGGGAACGTGCCGTGGTGCTCGCCCTGCTGCTGGGGATCCGCAACGAATTGGACGTCGAACAGAAGGATGCGTTCGCCCGCAGCGGCACCATGCATGTGCTTGCGGTGAGCGGCATGCACGTGGCGTTGATCTATTGGGTGCTCATGGCCCTGCTCAAGCCGTTGGGAGGAAGCGCCGGTGCGCGTTGGTCCCGCGCGCTCATCGCGCTGCTGGTGCTCTGGGGCTATGCCGGCATCACCGGCGCCACGCCTTCGGTGCTGCGGGCCACGGTGATGTGCTCCCTGTTCGTGATCGCAAGCCTTACGGAGCGTCGCTCCGCCACGCTCAATACCCTCGCGGGGTCGGCCATGCTCCTCCTGATCTGGGACCCGCGCATGCTCTTCCAGCTCAGCTTCCAACTGTCCTTCCTGGCCGTGCTTGGCATCGTGCTCTGCTACGATCCCATCCGCCGCTTATGGTATCCGGGCAACGTCGTGCTGCGGTACTGTTGGTCGCTCATCGCCGTGTCCCTGGCCGCACAGTTGTTCACCACACCCCTCTCCCTGGCGGTGTTCAAGGCCTTTCCGGTCTGGTTCCTGCCGGCCAACATCATCATCGTCACACTGGTCAACATCGGTGTCGTCGGCGGCATGCTGCTTCTGCTCACATTGCCGGTACCGGTGCTCGGTCCCTTCATCGCCGACGCCTTGGGCGGGCTGGTGCTGCTGTTGGGCAGCGTGGGCCGGTTCTTCGCGGATGCGCCGTTCGCTTATCCCGATGTGCGTGTCAGCGATCTCCAGGGGGCGTTGATCATGGCCATCGTCCTGGCCATCTGCCTCGATCGCCTGGGCGGTCAACGGCTAGGGCGCTGGGCGGCGCTCGCCATGCTGCCGCTGCTGGCGTTCAGCATCTCCACGCAGGTCGTGCACACCTCTTCGGCGCGGGAGCTCGTGATCTTCGATGAACGGGCCGGCCTGGTGATGGCTCTTCGCGAAGGCCCGCGTGCCGTGGTGCTGGAGAGCGCTCCGGGGCTGGCGAACGCACGACAACGGATCGAGCGGTTCTCCCGGTCCAGTGGTGCCAACGTGGTGGACACGCTCTCGGTCATGGATCTCCACGCCGCGCAGCCGGTCCGGGCCGGTTTCTCCGTGGGTGGCAAGGGCGCTTGGTTCGGCGCAGGAATGAGCGTACTGGTGGTGGATGCCGCCCCCCTGGCGCGCGGTGGACCGGTGTTCGATGTCCTGATCTTCACCGCGGAGCGCAAGTGGACGACCGAGGCTGCCTTCGCCCGACTTCGCGCCGGAGGTCATGTGGTCCTGTCCGGCTCCCTGGACGGACTGGAGCGCTGGCGGATCCGGAAGCGATGCGCCGAGCTGGGGCTCGCCTGCCATGACGTCCGGCGCGACGGGGCCTTTGTGAGGTCGATGGATCCGTCGGCCTGACCGGACCGCCACCGGGAAGGAGCGCTGCCCCGGTCCCACACCCACCGGTCACGCATCTTTGTCCGCATGTGGGTCGACCGGATCCGATGGGCGCGGGTGGAGGATCCCCGGGCCCATGCGCTCGCGCAGGACACGCACTTGCGGCTGACGCTCGCTGGGCACGTGCTGCGGTTGGTGCGCACACAGGCCGGCCTCTTCGCTTTGGAGGATCGCTGCCCGCATCAGGGGCGGAGCTTCGAGGGCGGATGGTGCGAGGAAGGCCGCCTGGTGTGCCCCTGGCACCGGTTCGCCTTCGACCCGGCCACGGGACGGGCCCGGAACGGAAGCACCGTGAACGTCGGCACCCATCCGGTGGAACAACGCCAGGACGGCCTCTATATCGGCTTTCCGTACACCACGTTCAGGCTGTTCGGCCTCGATCTGTGGTGATCAGGAGAACAGCACGGCGGCAAGCGCCAGTAGGGCGGGCAGCCCCTGGACGAGGAAAATGGAACGCTGGGCACTGAACGCCCCGTATATGCCGGCCACGGCCACACAACCCAGGAAGAAGCAGGCCACGTTGCGCGCCCAGTGGGGATCCTCGATGAGGAGGCTCCACAACAGGCCCGCAGCGAGGAAGCCGTTGTACAGCCCTTGGTTCGCGGCAAACGCTTTGGTGCGGGGGAACAGGTCGGCCGGCATCGAACGGAACACCTTGGGCGCGTGCGTGGTCCACGCGAACATCTCCAGCCACAGGATGGACAGGTGTTCGACGGCCACGAAGGCGGTCAGCAGCTTGGCGATCAGGCTCATGGCGCTTGGGTCAGACCGCGCTCAGGGGAAAGATCTCCTTCAGTCGCACCCCCTTCTCCGTGGCCTGCACGGTGCAGCACTGGTTGGTCGCGTCGTGCTCGAAGAAGAGCACATGGTCCTTCTGCGCGGCGAGCTCCAGCACATCGCTTTTCTCCTGCAGGGTCAGCAGCGGTCGCGTGTCATAGCCCATCACCCACGGCAGGGGGATGTGGTGCACGCTGGGCAGCAGGTCGGCCATGTAGATGAGCGTGCGGCCCTTGTGCTCGATGAAGGGGACCATCATCGCATCGGTGTGGCCGTTCACCAGGAGCACTCCGAAGCCGGGAAAGACCTCCGGGATGAAGAGGTTCTCCTCCGCGCTGCGCCGGCCCACATCGACGAAGCGCAGCTGCCCGCTCTCCTGGATGGGCAGGATGTTCTCCTTCAGAAAGCTGGCCTTTTCGCGGGGGTTGGGCCGGGTGGCCCACTTCCAATGGTGCTCGTTGCTCCAGTAGGTGGCGTTCCTGAAGGCCGGTTCGAAACCGTTGCGCGCGCTGTTCCACCGGATGCTGCCCCCGCAATGGTCGAAGTGCAGGTGCGTGAGGAACACGTCCGTGATGTCGTCCCGATGATATCCGACCGCTTTCAAGGAACCGTCCAGGGTGGCCTCACCATGAGGCTCGTAGTGGCTGAAGAACTTGCCGTCCTGTTTGTCGCCGAGCCCGTTGTCGATCAGGATGCGGCGGTCGCCCTGCACCACCAGAAGGCAGCGCATGGCCCAGGTGCAAAGGTTCCTTTCGTCGGGGGGATGGGCCTTGCTCCAGAGGGTCTTGGGCACCACGCCGAACATGGCGCCGCCGTCGAGCTTGAAGTGACCGGTGTCGATGACGTGCAGTTCCATCATGGTGCGCCGAAGCTACGCAGCCCGCTCCCTGATGCCGTAGATGGGCCGGTCCACTGCACACAGCCCCCCGTTGAAGCATTCCGTTCGCACATGCGCACATGGACCCATGGGCACATGCACCTTCGCCGCATCGCCTTCGCTTAAGCTTCGGCGAGCCAAGCATGCACACGGTCCATTTCATCGCCATCGGCGGCAGCGCCATGCACAACCTGGCCATCGCCCTGCACCAGAAGGGCTACGAGGTCACCGGCAGCGACGACGAGATCTTCGAGCCCAGCCGCAGCCGCCTCGACCGCCTGGGCCTGCTGCCCGACAAACTGGGCTGGGACCCGCTGCGCGTCCATGCCGGCATCGACGCGGTGATCCTGGGCATGCACGCCCGCGCCGACAACCCCGAGCTGATCCGCGCGCAGGAGCTCGGCATCCCCGTGTTCAGCTACCCCTCGTACTTCCACGAGCAGACCAGGGACAAGACTCGCGTGGTGATCGGCGGCAGCCACGGCAAGACCACCATCACCAGCATGATCATCCACGTGCTGCGGCATGCGGGCGTGGAGTTCGACTACCTCGTGGGCGCGCAGCTCGATGGCTTCGACTGCATGGTGCGCCTGAGCCCCACCAGCCGGGTGGCCATCATCGAGGGCGACGAGTACCTCGCCTCGGCGCTGGAGCCGGTGCCCAAGTTCCACCTGTACCGGCCCGACATCGCGCTGATCAGCGGCATCGCGTGGGACCACATCAACGTGTTCAAGACCTTCGAGAGCTACGTGGACCAGTTCCGGAAGTTCATCCAGCTGATCGAGCCCGGCGGCAAGCTGGTGTACTGTGCCGAGGATGCGGAGGTGAAGCGCCTGGCGGAAGAGCCCGAAGTGCAGGCCGTGCGCATCCCCTACGGCGTGCCGGCGCACCGCATCGACGACGGCACCACGGTCCTGCTCACCCCGCGTGGCGAGGTGCCCCTTCATGTCTTCGGCCGGCACAACCTCATGAACCTGGAGGGCGCGCGCCTCGTGTGCCATCAACTTGGGATCGGCGACACGGTGTTCTTCGAGGCCGTTCGCGGTTTCCACGGTGCGGCCAGGCGGCTGGAGAAGCTCGCCGAGCAGGGGAGGAAGGTGGTGTACAAGGACTTCGCCCACAGCCCCAGCAAGTTGAAGGCCACGGTGGAGGCGGTGCGCGAGCAGTTCCCCGGTCGAAGGCTGGTCGCCTGCATGGAGCTGCACACCTACAGCAGCCTCAGCGAGGGCTTCCTCGACCAGTACGCCGGCGCCATGGACCGGGCCGATGCGGCCATCGTGTTCTACGACCCGCACGCGGTGGAACTGAAGCGGCTGCCCCCGATCCCGCCGGAACGCATCCAGCGGGGTTTCGCACGCGCCGATCTGCAGGTGCTCAGCGATCCCATCCAGCTCATGGGCGCGGTTCGCGCGGCACAGGCCGATCCAGGCGTGCTGCTGATGATGAGCAGCGGCAACTTCGGGGGGCTCGACCTTCTGGCCCTGAGCGAGGCCTTCATCGCCTGATCCGCCGGGGCTCAGCTCATCCTGCGCAGCACCTTGTGCGCCAGCAGGGTCGTGAGCAGCGTGTTGAACGCGCCCAACAGCAGGAGCAGGAAGAACGACAGGCTGGCGTAGTTGAACGGGGTGAAGAAGCGCTCGAAGCGCGCACGGGCATCGGCTTCCTCATGCCCGGCGGCCATCGCCTGGTCCACCAGCGCATTGATGTGCACCGGGAACGAGGTGACGTCCATCCAGGTGTAGAACGCCAGCAAAAAGGCGGCGATCAGCAGGATGTAGAGCGCCGAAGCCCTGAACCCGACGCGGAACAGCTGCGGCACCCCGCTGCGCGGTTCACGGTGCAGCTGCGAGCGGGTCGCCAGAAAGGGAATGAGCACCAGGGCGAACAGGTGCACCGGCATGAAGAACGGTGGATCCGGGGCCCGGCCCGCACCCAGCAGCACCACGCGCAACACCATCGCGGCCAGGGCGACGAAGAAGGCGGTCCTCATGGGCGTTGTGGGATCACTTCGTTGAGTGGCGAGCAGCGAGTGCCGAGTGAGAGTTCGTCACCCTGACCGTAAGCCAAGGGTGCGTTCACTCGGCACTCGCTGCTCGCCACTCGTCACTCATCAACCGTTCATCGACACCAGGAACTCCTCGTTGCTCTTGGTGCCCTCCATGCGGGTCTTGACGAACTCCATGGCCTCCACGGGGTTCATGTCCGCGAGGTGCTTGCGCAGGATCCAGGTGCGCTGCAGCACGTCCTTGTGGTGCAGCAGATCATCGCGTCGGGTGCCGCTGCTCTGGATATCGATGGCCGGGAAGATCCGGCGGTTGCTGATCTTCCTGTCGAGCTGGAGCTCCATGTTGCCCGTGCCCTTGAACTCCTCGAAGATCACCTCGTCCATCTTGCTTCCGGTGTCCACCAGCGCGGTGGCGAGGATGGTGAGGCTTCCTCCGTTCTCGATCTTGCGCGCCGCACCGAAGAAGCGCTTGGGCTTCTGCAGGGCGTTGGCGTCCACACCGCCGGACAGGATCTTGCCGCTGGCGGGCTGTACGGTGTTGTAGGCGCGGGCGAGTCGGGTGATGGAATCGAGCAGGATCACCACGTCGTGGCCGCATTCGGTGAGGCACTTGGCCTTCTCCAGGACCATGCTGGCGACCTGTACGTGGCGGCTGGCGGGTTCATCGAAGGTGCTGGCGATCACTTCGGCGTTCACGCTGCGCGCCATGTCCGTCACCTCCTCGGGGCGCTCGTCGACCAGCAGCACGATGAGGTACACTTCCGGATGGTTGGCGGCGATGGCGTTGGCCACGTCCTTCAGCAGGATGGTCTTGCCGGTCTTGGGCTGCGCCACGATGAGGCCGCGCTGACCCTTGCCGATCGGGGCGAAGAGGTCGAGCACGCGCATGCTGAGGTTCGGGTTCTTGCCCGTGAGGTTGAACTTCTCGTCGGGGAAGAGGGGCGTGAGGAACTTGAAGGGCACCCGGTCGCGCACCCACTCGGGGTCCCGGCCGTTGATGCGGTCGATCTTCACCAGCGGGAAGAACTTGTCCCCTTCACGCGGAGGGCGCACGAAACCGCTCACGGAGTCGCCCAGCTTGAGGCCGGCCTGCTTGATCTGCTGCTGGGTCACGTACACATCGTCCGGCGAGGCCAGGTAGTTGTAGTCGCTGCTGCGCAGGAAGCCGTAGCCCTCAGGCATGATCTCCAGCACACCCTCGCATTCCACGAACGCATCGAACGAGATCTGCTCGCGCTGTTCATGCCGGGGGCGGTCCTGCCGCTGATCCTGTGGCCGTTGCCCCTGGCCCTGGTCACGGGGCCCGTCCGCGCGCCCTTGCTCATGGCGTTGTTGGTCGCCGCGGTCGCGCCGGTCGTCCCGTCGTTCCTCGCGCCGGTCGCCGTTCGGTGGGGGGCCTTCGCGCCGCTCCTCGCGGAAGCGCTCACGCCGGTCATCGCGCTCAACACCTTCGCGGGGCGGTGTCACCTGATCGCCACGCTCGCGGCGCTCACGCCGATCGAAGCGTTCTCGCCGGTCGTCCCGACGCGGTTCGCGGTTCTCGCTCCGCACGGCCTGCGGCCCGGGTGAAGGAGCGGCTTCCGGTTTGGCTTCGGAGCTGGCCTTGTCGCCCGCTGTTCCGTCCTGATCCTCCTCCTCGTCGTCATCATCGTCATCCTCTTCATCGCCCTCATCATCACCGTCGTCCCCTTCCTCGGCAGCTGCGGGCTCCGGATCGGGGGCGGGATCCTCGTCGGCCACGGCCTCCAGGGCGATGGCATCGGTGTCCTGACGGGCCGAAGCGGGGGCTGCACCGCCCTGGGCCTCCAGGATGCGGGCGATGAGGTCCTGCTTCTTCAGCGTGTCGGCCTTCTTGATGTTGAGCTGCTTGGCGATCTCCCGGAGCTCGGCGAGCTTCAGGCTCTCCATCGCGTTCTTGTCTGCCATGGGGTAGGGCTAAGGGGCGTTGGCGCGTGCTGCGCCTTGGCGGAGGACCCGGCGGGGTCTCGTGCGGTTCGGAAAGGACTTCGGGTGGGGCGCTGGCCACCATGGGGGGGCCTGCTCGCAACGATCGGCGCAAACCTAGATCATTCGGCGTGAACCGCAAGCGGCCCGGTGCCATCTTTGCCCGCCCATGATCCAGCGCAAGCAGACCCTGTTCCTGGCCCTCGCCGCCGCGGTGGCGGCCCTGGCCAATCTGTTCCCGTTCGCCACCTACACGGTAGGCGACCTTCAGGTGGTGTTCCGTTCCACAGGCCTGTTCCTGGGCGATGGAACCGTGCTGGAGGAGGCGAGCCCGAAGGTCCCGTTCGCGGCCGTTCTGGGCCTCCTGGCCGTGCTGCCGCTGGTCACCATCTTCTTCTACAAGGACCGGACACGCCAGGTCCGGTTCGTGCGCTTCACCTACCTCCTCTCGTTGGGAGCCTTGGCCTTCGCGGTCATCACCGACCGCTCCATCCAGGTGTTCATGTCCGGCCGGGGCGCGGTGGAGGTCGCCTATGGTGCCGCGTTCGCTGCCCCCGTCCTGGTGCTGGTGATGGCCTTCCTGGCCGAGCGGGGCATTCGCAAGGATGAAGCGCTGATCCGGAGCATGGACCGGTTGCGGTGAGGTGCCCGTGGAACTGGGTTTCAAGAGCCCAAGTGGCGAGTGGCGGGTGAATGCCGCTACCCTGAGCGGGGTCGAAGGGGGCATTCACCCGCCGCTCGTCACTCAGAGCTCGCCACTCCTCCTCGTTCCCCCAGCTCCACCACCTCCAGGTCCTTGAACTGACCGGCGCCGATGGTGAACCGCAGCATCGTCCGCACCTGGTGCCATCCATGCCGACCGCAGGCACCGGGGTTCATGTACAGCATGTTCAACGCCTCATCGAACTTCACCAGGCAGATGTGGGAATGACCGCAGACGAACAGGGTGGGCGGGTCATTGCGCAGGGCTGTGAGCACCCTGGGGTCGTAGCGCGGTGGCCGACCGCCGATGTGCGTGATCCACACGCGAACACCTTCCAGGTCGAAACGCAGGTCGGCGGGGAAGGCCCGTCGCGAAGCGGCATCGTCGATGTTGCCCACAATGGCCCGCAGCGGCTTGTCGGGGAACCAGGACCGGATCTCGTCGGTGATGTGCAGCCCGCCGATGTCGCCGGCGTGCCAGATCTCGTCGCAGGAGGCGAGGTGGGTGCGGAGGCGTGGGTCGAGCCAGCCATGCGTGTCGGACAACAGCCCGATGCGCCGGCCCGGTGCCAGGGTCGCGGACATGAAGGCGAAGGAACGCAGGGGACCGGACACCACCGAAGGCGGAGCTAGCTTTGCCGCCCGCCGGACCCGCAGAGGGCACAAGCGCTTGGGCTTCCCGCCCGGTCGTTCAGGGCCCAGCACCGATGGAGATCATGCCCCGCTACTTCCTGGAGATCGCCTTCCTCGGCACGGCCTATCGCGGCTGGCAGCTGCAGCTCGACCGGCCCAGTGTGCAGGCCGAGGTGGAGCGGGCCATGCGGTTCGCCCTGCACCGGGAGCGCGTGAGCGTGGTGGGGTGTGGCCGCACGGACACCGGCGTGCACGCCTCCCAGTTCTTCGTGCACTTCGACCAGGGTGGCGAGGCCCCGCTGGACGACCGCTTCGTGTACAGCCTCAACAGCCTGCTGCCCGATGACATCGGTGTGAAGCGCCTGATCGCCGTGCCGGACGACGCGCACGCGCGCTTCAGTGCGATCGAGCGTGGCTACCGGTACCGCATCCATCGCCGGAAGGACCCCTTCCTCGAAGGCCGCAGCCATCAACTGAGGCCGGTACTGGACGCTGCGGCCATGAACGAGGCGTGCGGAGCGCTGGTGGGCAGGCAGGACTTCAGCAGCTTCTGCAAGGCCGGCAGCGATGCACGCACCATGCTGTGCGACGTACGGCTGGCCCGGTGGAGCGAACACGCGAACGGCTATGACTTCGAGATCAGGGCGGACCGCTATCTGCGCAACATGGTGCGCGCGATCGTGGGCACCTGCCTCTTGATCGGTCGGGGACACCGCCCGCCGGGCCACATGGCGGAGGTACTGGCGGCCCGCGACCGCAGTGCGGCCGGCAAGTCCGCCCCGGCGCGCGGGCTCTATCTGGAGCGTGTGGTGTATCCCTTCATTCCCGCACCCGCATGAGCGGCCAGGCCAGAGCCTTCGACCGACGTCTGTTCACGCGCGTGATGGCGTTCGTACGCCCCCACCGGTCACTGTTCTGGGCCACGTTCGGGCTTACGGTGCTGCTCAGCGCCATCGGTGTGGTGAGGCCTCTGCTGATGGGTGACATGATCGACGGCTACGCGCTCACCGGCGACGCGGTCGGGCTGCTGCGCATGACCCTCATCGTCCTCGGACTGCTGGTGCTGGAGACCCTGTTGAGCTTCCACCAGGCCTTCTGGACCAGCTGGCTGGGCCAGGCCGTGAGCTTCCAACTGCGCACCCGCCTCTTCGACCATGTGCTCGGCTTCAAGCTCCGCTTCTTCGACCGCACTCCCATCGGCACCATGGTCACCCGGGTCATCAGCGACATCGAGACCATCGAGGACATCTTCTCGCAGGGGTTGCTCTCCATCCTGGGCGACCTGCTGAAGCTCGTGGTCGTGGTGGTGGTGATGTTCGCCGTCAACTGGAAGCTGGCCCTGCTGAGCATGGCACCGGTGCCCCTGCTGCTGTGGGGGACGAACATCTTCAAGAACAGCATCCAGCGCAGCTTCGAGGACGTGCGCACGTACGTGGCCCGGTTGAACGCCTTCGTGCAGGAGCACATCCAGGGCATGGCGATCGTGCAGGCCTTCGGGCGCGAGGCGCAGGAGCTGCGCAAGTTCCAGGCGATCAATCGCGAGCATCGCGCGGCGCACATCCGCTCGGTGCTGGCATATTCGATCTTCTTCCCCTTCGTGGAGATCCTCTCGGCCCTGTCGCTGGCCTTCCTGGTGTGGTGGGGGGTGAAGGATGCCCTGGCCGGCACGGCCTCCTTCGGTGACATCGTCGCCTACATCCTGTTCATCAACATGCTCTACCGGCCGATCCGCCAGCTGGCCGACCGCTTCAACGTGCTGCAGATGGGCATGGTGGGCAGCGAACGCGTCTTCAAGCTGCTGGACACCGAGGCCACCATCGCCGACACGGGAACGCGCGCCGCCACCGGCGTGCGCGGGCACATCGAGGTGAAGGACCTCTGGTTCGCCTATGGGGAGGCGAAGGATGGTGGATCGCCCGAGTGGGTGCTCCAAGGCCTCGACCTGGACATCCCGGCGGGGACCACGGTGGCGCTGGTGGGGGCCACCGGCTCGGGCAAGAGCTCGATGATCAACGTGCTCAGCCGGGCCTATGAGCATCAGCGTGGCCGGGTGTTGCTGGATGGGGCTCCCGTGCAGGAGTACCGGCTCGGCGAGCTGCGGCGCTGCATCTCGGTGGTGCTGCAGGACGTCTTCCTGTTCAGCGGCACGGTGCACGACAACATCACCCTGTACGATCCCACGATCACCCGGGCACAGGTGGAGGCCGCGGCGCGCGAGGTGGGGGTCGATGCCTTCATCCGGCGACTGCCCCGGGGCTACGACACCGATGTGCGCGAGCGCGGCGGCATCCTCTCCACCGGGCAGCGCCAGCTGCTGGCCTTCATCCGGGCCATGGTGCACCGGCCCGCCGTGCTGGTGCTCGACGAGGCCACCAGTTCGGTGGACAGCGCCAGCGAACAGCTCATCCAGGAGGCCACCGAGCGCATCACCAAGGGCCGCACCAGCATCGTGATCGCCCACCGCCTGAGCACCGTGCAGAACGCCGACCGCATCGTGGTGCTGGACAAGGGGCGCATCATCGAGCAGGGCGGGCATCAGGAACTGCTGGCCCTCAACGGGGCTTACCGTCGTTTGTACGATCTTCAGTTCCGATAGGCGTTCGTATTTTTTCGACGTTCGGCAACGGCGGATCCGTTGGCCGCGTCTTTTCGACAACCCCATCACGGAACCATGGACAGCCCCTTGTGCAGCCGGCTCTCGCGCTTGACGCTTCTCGTTCTTCTCCTGTCCGCCATCGGCCGGAACACATCCATGGCGCAGGGCATCGTGCCCACCATGGGCACCGAGTTCTGGTTGGGCTTCATGAAGAACTACCAGGGCAATCCCGTCCAGAGCCTCGACATCTTCATCTCGTCGCCCACGAACACCTCGGGGCTGGTGGAGATGCCGCTGATGGGGTTCAGCCAGGCCTTCACCGTCACGGCGAACGTCACCACCACCGTCACCATCCCGCTGGCCCAGGGCATGCACCAGGCGAGCGAGGTGGTGGAGAACAGGTCCGTGCTGGTGCGCACCCAGGACACCGTGGCGGTCTTCGCCATCAACTTCGAGCAGTTCACCGCGGATGGTGCCGTGATCTATCCGGTGCAGTCGCTGGGGAGCGACTACCGGATCATGGCCTATCCGGGCCTGAGCGGTCTGCCCGAGCTCGCCTCGGAGTTCCTGATCGTGGCACGGCAGGACGATACCGAGGTGGAGATCATCCCCACGGCCACCACGTTCGGCGGGCAGCCGGCCGGGGTTCCCTTCACGGTGCTGCTCGATTCGGGCCAGACCTATCAGGTGATCGCGGCGAACGAGCTGGGCGACTTCACCGGGACGGTGGTGCGGGGCACGCCGGCCAGTGGCGAGTGCAGGACCTTCGCGGTGTTCTCCGGCTCGGTCTGCACGAACATCCCCGATGGATGCTTCGCCTGCGACCATGTGGTGGAGCAGAACCTCCCGCGCCGGGCCTGGGGCACGCGCTACTACTCGGTGCCCTTCAGCACCACCTCGCAATACACCTACCGCGTGCTCGCGGACCAGGACGGCACGCAGGTGACGGTGAACGGAGGTCCGCCGATCAACCTGAACGCCGGCCAGTTCGTGGAGCTGAACTCCTTCCCCGACGCCGCCTGCTTCGAGGGGAATCAGCCCTTCGTGGTGGCCCAGTTCATGGAGGGCATCACCTGCGGCTCCAACGGCGACCCGGCCATGTTGCTGCTGAACGCCGAGGAGCAGCGCATCGACCGGGTCACCTTCGCCACCGTGGTGTCCACGGTGATCACCAACCACTACGTGAACATCATCGTGCAGCAGCCGAACGTGGACGACGTGGTGTTGGACGGGGTGCCGGTGCCGTCGTCGGCGTTCACGCCCTACCCGGCCTGTCCCACGGTGGCCCATGCCTCGCTGCCACTGCCGGTGGGCAGCCACACGTTGGAGTGTGTCGGTGGCCTCACGGCGTACGTGTACGGCATGGGCAGTGCCGAGAGCTATGCGTACTCAGTGGGCTCCTTTACGCCGGAGCCGATCCTGCCGCTGGACACCGTGCTGTGCCTGGCGGACACGAACACCACGATCACCCTCTCGATCCCCGAACCGCTGAGCGATCCCTACTGGACCACCCAGAGCGACCCCAACACCGTGCTGTTCCAGGGGGCCACGTATACCTTCACTCCGACGGCTTCCGATGTGTACATCGTGACGGGCACATCGGGCCTGAGCGGCTGCGAAAAGCAGTTCTTCTTCAGCATCGAACTGGCGATCCCGCCTGCGATCCAAGCCCTGGCGAGCGGTGACAGCACCGGTGTGGAAGCCTGCCTGCTGCAGCCCGTGCAGCTGGGGGTGGATGTCTCACCGCCTGGGACCTACGCCTACACCTGGACCCCTGCGGCCGACCTCAACGACCCGTCCATCGCCTCCCCGGTGGCCAACCCGGCGCACACCACCTGGTACACGGTCCAGGTGAGCACATTGAACGGTTGTGCGGTCATCAGCGACAGCGTTCTGGTGACGGTGGTGAACGGGGATGTCCTGGCCTTGAACACCACCGCCGACCCGCCCTTGATCTGCTCCGGTGAACAGAGCCAGCTCGGCCTCACCGCCCAACAGGTGATCCAGGGGTTGGATGTGTTGGACGTGGCCCCGTCCTCCTTGTGGAGCGGCATCCTGAACGGCAGCATCAGCAACGCATGTGGCTCGGTGGCCGGCAATGCGCTCTACTTCGACGGTCCGGGTCAGCGCAGCGCCACGGCAGGGCCGGTTGACGTGTCGACCGGCGGCACGGTGCGCTTCGCGATCAAGATCGCCACGGGCACGGCCCCCTGCGAGGATGCCGACCCCGGGGAGCACGTGGTGCTGGAGTACAGCACCAATGGGGGAGGCGCGTGGACCATCATGGACACCTACTACGAATATGCGCACCCCACCTTCACGGTGATCCAGGTGAACATCCCCGGCCCGGCGCAGACGGCCAACACGTTGTTCCGTTGGAGGCAGCTGGCGAACGGGGGCGTGGGCGAGGACAACTGGAGCCTGGATGATGTGGCCATCGCCACGAACACGGTGGGAGGCCTGACCTTCACCTGGACGCCGGCCGCCACCTTGAACGACCCGTTGATCGTGGACCCCTTGGCCACGCCGCCCACCGATCAATGGTACGCCGTGAACGTGTTCGATGCCCAGTTCGGCTGCACCTACACTGATTCGGTGTTCGTACAGGTCGGCCAGGCCTTCGACCTGCTGCTGGCGGACGACACCACGATCTGCAGCGGGGGCTCCGTGGTGTTGAACGCACAGCCCACCTCGGGCACCGGCCACTCCTGGTCCTGGTCGCCAGGCACGGGCCTCAACGCCACCTTTCTGCAGGCGCCGACGGCCTCCCCGACGGCCACCATCACCTACTTCGTGACGGTGACGAACGCCGAGGGCTGCACGCGCACCGACAGCGTCATCGTACAGGTCGATGTCCCGCTGGTGGTGCTGGCCTTGAACGGCACCGACCCCATCTGCAGCGGCAGCAGCACGCAGCTCACCGCCGTGGTGAGCGGCGGCCAGGGCGGCTACAGCTACACCTGGACGCCCCCGACCGATCTGAACGATGCCACGGTGCAGGCTCCGGTGGCCTCGCCCGACATCACCACGGCCTACACGGTGACCGTGACGGACACCTTGTGCGCCACGAGCGAATCGGCCTCGGTGACCGTGAACGTGATCCCGGGCGTGATCGTGGACCTGGGCCCCGACCAGGTGCTATGCGCAGGTGCCAGTGCGGTGCTGTCCACCGGCCTCACCGGCCCTGACCATGCCTGGAGCACCGGCGCCATCACCTCGTCCATCACCGTGGACCAGCCCGGCAGCTACTGGGTGCAGGTCACCCTCGCCCAATGCGGCGGCACGGACACGGTGGACGTGTCACTGGCGCCGGACCCGGGACCGCTCGACTTCGAGGCGGTGGCCTGCCCGGGCGACAGTGTGCTGCTGGTCATTCCCGTGGAGGGCTCATCCTACGCATGGTCGGGTGGAGCCACCACCCGCGCCATCGTGGTGGGCGAGCACGGCAGTTATGGCTTCAGCGTCACCGATGCGTTCGGGTGCACGTATTCGGGCGTGGCCTCCGTGATCCCCGATCCGCTCGGTACGGACATCATGGTGCCGAACGTCTTCAGCCCGAACGGTGATGGGGCCAACGACCGGTTCGAACCGCAGGCCAACGGCAGCCAGGACGTGGAGGTCTCCGTGTACGACCGGTGGGGCACCGAAGTGTTCCGTTCCACCAGCCTCGCCGTCACCTGGGATGGAAACAACCCGGACCGGAAGGCCAGTGAGGGGACCTACTTCTACGTGATCCGGTACACCCCTTCCTGCGATGACACGCTGCGCGAGCTCCGTGGGCACGTGACCGTGCTGCGCTGAGCCCGATCAGTAGCGTAGGATGAGCGCGATGCCGTCGTAGTCGTTCAAGCTGCCAGGGGGGAGCATGCGGACATCGCCGCCATGCCGCAACTGAGCGATGATGATGCGGTCCACGATGTCCGCTCCACCGCTCGGCGCATCCGTCCGCACGCGGTCATCCACCACCGCGCCGGGGATCACCAGATCGCGTTCCACCAGCAGGGTCTGCCCCCGGCCCTCCTGTACCCGGGCCCGGATGTCATCGATGGTGGTCACGTGCTTTTCGACCGGAGTGCGGCCCAGGGTCTCCACGTCCGCCAGGTGGCGGCGTTTCTGATCCTCATAGGCCAGCGTCCAGGCCCGGCGAACGAGTTCGGCCGGTGCTTCATGCTCGTGGTTCCCCTCGAGGTGGGCGATGAAGAGGTCCGCATGCGGCGCAACCGCCAGGAAGGGAGCGTGATGCGTGGTGGTGGTGGCCACCACCACACGGCCCTGTGGACCGACGACTTGCTCCACGGCCTTGGCCACATCCGCGTACCAATGCCTGGCCTGGTTGTCCTGCCCGCGTGAGGTGGTCACCTGCGCAGCGTCGGTGGTGTAATGCCGGTTCTCCAAGGGAAGCCCGCCGCGCACCTCGCCCACGAGGTGGTCATCGTTCGCGGTGAAGAGCCGCGCCTTGTGCTGGCTCAGCACCAGGACGTGGTAGTGCACCGATCCGAGCCGGGCCCGCACCACGTCGCGCACCATGAAGGCATCGCCCACCACCACACGGGGTTCAACCGGGAAGGGCAGTTTCACGAGCTCGGCATGGTCACGTGCGACGAAGAGGGCCAGGCCGTCCATGTGGTGGTTGTGATCGATGGACCCGGCCAGGGTGTGCATCCGTTCGATGAGCGGCGCCACGTCCCGTTTCGCACCCCGCTCCGCCAAGCGGTCCTCGGCCTGGTGAAGCAGGTCCTTGAGCAGGAGGATGTCCCGGTCCGCATCGGGCATCGTGCGGTGCGTGGGCAGAGTAATGGTGACGCAGGGGCCTGTTCGGGCCTCCATCAGGCGTTCGATCACCGGGTCGTGGAGCAGGGTTCGGGTGGTCATGGTCCGGTCGTTCGGAGACCATGAAGTTCCGACCCGACCGCTCGAAAAAGGATGATGAGCGTCGATCCGGCCCGTGACGGGCGTCAGTGCAGCCGACCGCGGAGGTGGGCGCCGGTGAGGCTGTCGGGGTGAGCGGCCAGGGCCTCCGGGGTCCCCTCGAAGACCAGCTGACCGCCGGCGTCACCGCCTTCGGGGCCGAGGTCGATCACATGGTCGGCGCAGGCGATCACCTCCGTGTTGTGCTCGATGCAGATCACGCTGTGCCCGTTGTGGATGAGCATCTCCAAGGCCTTGAGCAGGCGGGCGATGTCGTGCACGTGCAGGCCGGTGGTGGGCTCGTCGAAGATGAAGAGGGTGGGGCGCTCCTCCTGTCCTTTCGTGAGGAAGCTGGCGAGCTTGATGCGCTGGGCCTCGCCGCCGCTCAGGGTGCTGCTGCTCTGCCCGAGCTTCACGTAGCCGAGGCCCACGTCCTGCAGGGGCCTGAGGCGTTGCACGATGCGGGCACAGGCCGTATGGCCGGACAACCCGCCGAAGAAGGCGATGGCGTCGTCCACGGTGAGGTCGAGCACCTCGGCGATGTCGCGGCCCTGGAAGCGGACGTCGAGCATCTCCTCCTTGAAGCGCTTGCCCCGGCAGGCTTCGCAGGTGAGCCGGATGTCGGCCATGAACTGCATCTCGATGTGGACCTCACCTTCACCCTGGCAGGTCTCGCAGCGGCCGCCGTCGACGTTGAAGCTGAAGAAGGACGGTTTGTAGCCGCGCACGCGGGACACCTCCTGCTCGCTGAAGAGCTGCCGGATCTCCTCGTAGGCCTTCACATAGGTCACCGGGTTGCTGCGGCTGCTGCGGCCGATGGGGTCCTGGTCCACCAGTTCCACGGCGGCGATGCGTTTGAGGTCGCCTTCCAGGCCCCGGTGCTCGCCCGGGCGCTCACTGAAGCCCTCCAGTTCGCGCCGCAGGGCGGGGTGGAGGATGCGTTTCACCAGGGTCGTCTTGCCGCTGCCGCTCACGCCCGTCACCACCGTGAGCATGTGGAGGGGGAAGGCCACATCGATGTCCTTCAGGTTGTTGGCACGCGCGCCGCGCACGATCAGCCGGTCCTTCACCGGCCGCCGGTGTGCCGGACGGGGGATGCGCAGACGGCCCGTGAGGTACTGCGCCGTGAGGCTGTCGCTGGCGAGCAGATCGGCGTGGCCACCATGGAAGACCACCTGACCGCCGTGGGATCCCGCCTCCGGGCCCATGTCGATGATGTGGTCCGCGGCACGCATCACCTCCTCATCGTGCTCCACCACGATCACCGTGTTGCCCAGGTCGCGCAGGCGCTTGAGCACGCCGATCAGGCGCTGGGTGTCGCGCGGGTGGAGGCCGATGCTGGGCTCGTCGAGGATGTACATGCTGCCCACCAGGCTGCTGCCGAGGCTGGTGGCCAGGTCGATCCGCTGGGTCTCCCCGCCGCTCAGGGTGTTGCTGCGCCGGTCGAGGGTGAGGTAGCCCACGCCCACGTCGCTCAGGTACTGCAGACGGTTGCGGATCTCGGTGAGGAGCCGGGAGGCCACATGCCGGTCGTGCTCGTTCAGGTCCAGCCCGCGGAAGAAGGCCAGCAACTGGTCGATGGGCATGCGCACCAGTTCGGTGATGGTGCGGTCGGCGATGCGCACGTACGAGGCCTCCTTGCGCAGCCGCGACCCATCGCAGGTCGGGCAGGTGGTCTTGCCCCGGTAGCGGCTGGCGAGCACCCGGTACTGGATCTTGTAGCTCTTCTCCTCCACGTACCGGAAGAAGGCGTCGATGCCTTGCAGACCCCGAGCACCCTTCCACAGCAGGTCGCGCTGCCCGGGCGTCAGGTCGCGGTAGGGGCGGTGGATGGGGAAGTCGTGGCGTTCCGCGCGTTCGATGAAGGTGGTCCGCCATTCGCCGAGCTTCTCGCCGCGCCACGGGGCCACGCATTCATCGTAGACGCTCAGGCCCTGATCGGGGATCACCAGGTCGTGGTCGATGCCGATCACGCTGCCATAGCCTTCGCACTGCGGGCAGGCCCCCACCGGGTCGTTGAAGCTGAACAGGTTGGTGCTCGGCTCCTCGAAGCGGAGGCCATCGCGCTCGAAGCGGTCGTTGAGGATGGTGCGTCGCTCACCTCCGCGACCGTCGGGCCCCAGCACGTGCAGCTCGCCCTGGCCTTCGAAGAAGGCGGCTTCGGCGCTGTCGGCGATGCGGCTGTCGTTCTCCGCATCATCGGGGTTCACGCTCACGCGGTCCACCACCAGGCACCAGTCGCCCTTGGGCAGGGATCGCGCGCTCAACAGGTCCTCGATGCGGTGCACCGTGGTGCCGTCGTGCACGCGGGCGAAGCCTTGCTGATGCAGCACATCGAGGTGGGCGGTCAGGGTGCGGCCCGGCGGCAGATGGATGGGGCAGAGCAGCAGCACGGCCTCGCCCGGGGAATGGGCGTGCACGGCGTGCAGCACGTCCTCCACCGTGTGGCGCTTCACCGGTTCGCCGCTCACGGGGCTGTAGGTGCGGCCGATGCGGGCGAAAAGCAGCTTGAGGTGGTCGTAGACCTCGGTGCTGGTGCCCACCGTGCTCCGCGGATTGCGGGTCATCACCTTCTGTTCGATGGCGATGGCCGGGCTGATGCCGAGGATGCGGTCCACATCGGGCTTCTCCAGCCGACCCATGAACTGGCGGGCGTAGCTGCTGAGGCTCTCCACGTACCGGCGTTGTCCTTCGGCATACAGGGTGTCGAAGGCCAGGCTGCTCTTGCCGCTTCCGCTGAGGCCGGTGATCACCACCAGCTTTCCCCGCGGGATGTCGACATCGATGTTCTTGAGGTTGTGCACGCGGGCGCCCTGCACCCGGATCAGGCCGGCGGACCTGGGCGGGGCGGGGGGGGCACCGTTCGTCGGGGCGGGTGCTGCTCGTCGAGTGCGGGAGGGGGCAGGCAAGGGCGGCGCGAATTTAGGCATCGGCCCGCCCGACTGTGCCGGGGATCACTACCTTCGCCTTGGTCCGACGAAAAGTTGGCCCGGTCGCACAATACGGACGATCAGGCAACGTTCTCACCCCGGGCCACGTCATATCCCCGAACCCGGCCGACAGGCCCGCACCTTCAAACCCCCCTTCGCCCATCGCGTGACCACTACCCTGGATCGTTGATCCGAACCGGACAAAAAGGGAAGGTCACATGCGTACGAAGGTGCTCACCGATACGGAGCTCGTGCACGCCTACATGGCGGGGAACGAGCAGGCATTCGAAACCCTGCTGCTGCGCCACAAGCGCAAGGTGTGGAGCCACATCTACCTGATGGTGCGTGACCGCGAGGTCACCGAGGACCTCTTCCAGGAGGCCTTCATCAAGGTGGTGCACACGCTGAGAACCGGGAAGTACAACGAGGAGGGCAAGTTCCTTCCCTGGGTGATGCGGATCGCCCACAACCTGGTGATCGACCACTTCCGGCGGGCCAAGAAGATGCCCTTGGTCCGTGGATCGGACGACCACGACGTGTTCGCCACCGTGGCCCAACCCGGACTCAACGTCGAGCAGCGTCTGGTGAACGTCCAGATCGATGAGGATGTGCGCCGGCTCATCGAGCACCTGCCCGAGGAACAGCGCGAGGTGGTGATCATGCGCACCTACCTCAGCATGAGCTTCAAGGAGATCGCCGAGCACACCAACGTGAGCATCAACACCGCCTTGGGGCGGATGCGCTATGCGCTGATCAACATGCGCAAGCTCATCAAGGAACACGACATCCATCTGGAGCGCGCCTAGGCCTGCCAGCTGCATGTCCTTGAACGCCGGCCCGTAAGCCGGCGTTCGCATTTTCAGTCATTCATTCCTTTGACGTTCAGCGGCTTGTGTGGATGATCGGGTCGGCGCGCAATAGCGGGCGCCCACCAGGCGTTCATCATCACGCACACCAACCTGATGGCATGAAGCACTCTACCCTCCGCCGGCGCGATCGTCGGCCCTCTGTTCGCCGCACCACCATGGACCTTCAACCGGGTCCCCGTCCCGCCACCCTTCAGGCCATCCTGAGCTACAGCAAGGCCTTGTCCGT
>Ga0138256_10000865_pt1 | contig 32758 bp, 27 predicted proteins | sample KNB2016incub_MG_FD_105486 | JGI IMG/M metagenome (GOLD analysis project Ga0138256, IMG submission 105486) | Active sludge microbial communities from wastewater in Klosterneuburg, Austria - KNB2014incub_MG | ecosystem: Engineered > WWTP > Activated sludge > Unclassified | place: Austria... | reverse complement strand
GTGATGCTGGTGCCCGCGTTCAGCGCCTTCACCTGCTCAAAGTAGCATTTGGCCTTCGGCAGGTCGCGGGCCTCCTTGTTGTACAGGAAGTACATGCCCATGTAGTTGAGCGCTTCCTCGTAGTAGGCCTTGCTCTTTTCCTTCTCCTCGGGCTTCATCTTCAGGAGCATCTCGTCGTAGTACGGCTTGGCACTCCAGGTGCGCTCTTCAATGGCCAGCGTGTCCGTGGCGGCCTGTGTGAGCGCGCGGAAGCGGTAGCCCTGGTAGGCGTTGGGGTTGCGCTGGATGTAGGTAGCCCACGCGCTGTCGGCCGCGCTGAAATTCCTGGCCTTCAACGCAGCATCGCCGAGGTAGTAATAGTCGTTCGTTTCGGGCTTGCCTGCGGCGATCTTCTCGCGCATGGCCTCCACGGCGCGGCCGAAGGCCTTCGCCTTCACGAAGGTCTTGGCGGCCTCGGTGAAGAGGTGGTCCTTGGTGCGGTCCATGCGCGCGCCCTTCAGCATGTTCTCCGCACCGAGGGAATCCTGGTGGACGAGGATCAGGGCCTTGCCGTAGTACTCGTAGTCGGGCGCGATGCGCTTGTCCTCGGGCTGCTCGGCGAAGTAGGCGTCCAATGTGGCCTTCGCGTTGAGCGAGTCCTTCATCTCCACCTGGTCGTAGCCCTGGATACGCTTGAGGACGATGTTCTTCACGCCCTCCTGCTCCAGCGTGTTGATGAGAGCGAGCGACTCCGGGTACTTGCCCACGAGGAAGAGGAACTGGGCGTAGCGCACGCGGGCGCTCTGATTGCCGGTGTTCAATTCCAGGTAGCGGGCCATGTCGGCCTCGGCCTTGGCGAAATCACCGGTCTTCACGTACGCTTCGGCACGGCCCGAATACGCGGGCGCGAACGATCCGTCGATACCGATGGCGTTGGTGTACTCATCGATGGCGGCCGGGTTGTTCTTCGCACGGTAGTACATGAAGGCCTTGCGCGCTACGGGCTTGGCGTTGAGCGCGTCCATGTTGATGGCCGTCTTGTAGTTCTCCAGCGGGGCCGAACCGTCCCGGGGGTTCAGGTCGAAGAGCACGTCGCCCTTCAATACGTAGGTCTCGGGATTCTTCGCGTCCAGCTCCAGCGACTTGGCGATCAGCTCCTGCGCCTTGATCAGGTCCGGGCTGGCGCCCTGGGCCACGGCCTCGGCGATCTCGCGGTAGGTGGTGGCCTGCTGCGGCTTGGGCAGCTTGTTGGCCTTGTCGGTGGCGTCGGCCACGGCCTGGTCGAACAGGCTCTGCGCCTCGGCCTTCTTGCCCTGCGACCAGAGCACCTTGCCTAAGCCCACCTTGTTCAGCGGGAATTTGCCGCCCACGCCGTTGCCCTGGCGGTAGCAGGCCTCGGCACTGTCGGCGCGGTTGTTCTCCCAGTAATTCTCGCCGAAGTAGAACCACGCCTCGCCGTTCTGGGGCTCAGCGGCCAGGACCTTCTTGAACACGAGCGTGGCCTTCTCGAACTGCTCCTTATCGGTGAGCTTGATGGCGTCGGCGAGCGTTTGGGCTCCGGCCGTGATGGCGGAGGTACAAACGAGCGTCAGCGTCAGGAACGTCTTCATCTTCAGTTGTTCAGCTATTGGGCAACGACCTCAATTTCGCGCGGCGGGACCTTGTTGGGCGCGAGACCGTGCTTGAGGATGATGCGTTGCCCTTTGTGGTTGGCCACAAAGGAAACAAACCCGGTGCCAAGGCCGCTTTTCCCTTCCGCCAGGACCATGAAGACCGGTCGTCGAAGGGGGTAGGAGCCGTCGGCCAGGGTGCTCTGGCTGGGCAGCACGGCGGCCGATGTGTCAGTGGCGCTGATGGGCAGGAGCTTCACGCGGCCGCGCAGGGCTTTCATGTGCGGGTTGTCCAAGTCGCTGATGGCCGCGAAGGACACGAATCCGATGGCCAGCGGGTCCTGCTCGATCCGCTCCACCAGGGCGGGCAGGCTGTCCACCGTCATGGCCATGATCTTCTGCTGGCCGGTGGTCCCGAAGAGGGAATCGACCAGATAGCGCGCCACGCCACTGCCGGCGGACACGAACCAGGCGCGCGGGGCGGCCAGGGGGCGGTCCTCTTCGGGCAGTTCCCAGCCCTTGTACGAAAAGGCCCCGGGCGTGGAGAGCGCCTCCACCACCGCGCCGGGGCTCAAGGCGGCCAGCTTCACGTCCTTGTTCACCAGCACCGCGATACCGTCCACGGCGATGGGCACGGTGTGCGCCTTCACGCTGCGCCTGATGAAATACGTATCCTGCTCGCCGCCGGGCCGCGTGGTCATGATGGTGCAGCGCACGCTGTCGTTCAACATCTCCTTCAGCAGTTGCGCCTCGGGCAGATAGCGGATGTCCAGTGTGGCCTTGTCGTAGATACTCTCGAACATGAAGCGTTCCGCCTCCACCAGCACGCGCAGATCCTCGTCGGCCAGGATCAGGACATGGCCCTTGGTGGGCACGTCGTCCGTGCGCGGGTCGGGCGGACCACCACAGGTGGCGAGCAGGGCGATCGCCAAGAGACCTGCGGCAATGACAGATCGCTTCGTCGAAGACTCCTCGCGATCGTTCACTCGCCGCCGAGTTGGTCCGCGTACTTGCGCCGCCAGAGGTAGGCACGTACCACGCCGTAAGCCACGAGCAGGATGCCGAGCGGTACGCGAAAGGCGCCGATCTGTTCATGCAGCGCGTCCGTGGTCAGCAGCGCGCCGCCCGCCAGGACGTACAGCGCGCTCATCAGCAGGGCGAAGTACTTCATCGGATGGGCGAAGCTACCACCCCGTGCGGTATTCGATCGGGAGCACCATCACACAGGGCACCACACGGTCCTTATAGCGCGCGGGTTTCCACTTGGGCATGATGCGCACCACGCGCTCGGCCGCGTCGTTGAACCGCTGCGCCGCCTTGCCGCGCGAACGTACCTGTACCACGCTGCCGTCCGTGTCCACCACGAAGATCACCTGCGCCCGCGCCGTGGTGATGCCCTCGTCCTGTACCTCCAGATTCCTCTGGATGAAGCGTGAAAGGGCCTCCTGCCCGCCCGGGAACTCGGGCTTAATGTCCACGGTGCCGGGGTTGCCCGGGTTGTCGATGGTGAAGCCCGGACCGCCGCCATCCTCACCGCCCGGTCCTGCGCCGGTGGGGCCCGATGGCTCCGTCCCGGCTGGCCCAACAGGCCCGGGAGTGGCGGGGCCTGGATCCGTTGATGCGGTCACCGTGTCCTTGGGGTCGCTCGGCACAAGGCTGTCGGTCGGGACGACCACCACGTTGTTGTCGTCCGGCGTGGCGGGCGGCGCGGCACGTTGCGTGGCAGGGGGCCGGGGATCATCCGGCTTGTTCTCCGGCGTGGTGAACCACTCCATGATCCGGTCCTCGGGGATGTACGGTATGGGGTGCGGCTTCGGAACGGCCCACACGCCCAACGCACCCAACGCCTTGGGTACGGCGATCGCCGCCGCGAAGAGGCCAAGGGCGCCGATGAAGGCCAGCAGGAAGCGGCGGTCGTACTCGCGGCGAAGTACAAAAGCGCCGTAGTGGTGGTTGCGTCCGTTAAAGACCAGGTCGTTGCGCTCGGGCTTGGTCACGTTATCCCAGGCGCGGTCGGCGCTCAGGAGTACACAGAGCAGGGCGAAGAGCAGGAAGAGGACGATGGTGAGCATGGGTTCCGGGTGTTTCGTGGTGTCCCGGCAACCGTACAACCCACGGGCGGCGGGGTTCATTGCGCCGTGTGCGGGGCGCACGAGGAGCGGTGGCGCGGGAACGGGGAACGGAAGAGGGCGGTGGCCAATGCTCTTCGCGATTCCGGCGCAGGGCCGGAATGACAACCCTCACTACAACAAAGGTTGTCACTGCGGGCTTGACCCGCGGTCGCGGGGAACAGGTAAGAGGTCCTGTGCAATCGGTGGGTATATTAAAACCCCTTTCCTGATTCCCCGAGAGTGTCACGGTGAGCCCGCCGACGGTTCGGCAAGCTCACCGGTTCGACGGGCTCACCGTGACACTGCTTTTATCGCGTCATTCGACTTCCGTCGTAGTTCGCCCGCCCAAGGCGGACGCTCTATTTGTCCTTTCGCAGATTCCATGGATCCCCACAGATCATAGCCGCTGCGCGGCGGTCTGCATTCCGCGAACATCGCGAGCATCGGTGCGCATCCGCATTCAATTTCCCGCATCTGGGTAATCGGTGCGATCGGTGGAAATCGGTGGACCACATTCATCTGCGTGATCCGCGAAATCCGCGGATGGATCGTATTGCGACGGAGTTCTATTTGAAATGCGAAAGAGGTCTATTCCCAAAAAAACGAAGGCCCCGCTCACGCAGGGCCTCCCACCGGAAAAATACCAGTCTATTTCAGCTTGAACACCACGGGCAGGTTGAAGCGGCATTTCACGGGTTTGCCGCCCATCTTGCCGGGGTTCCACCTGGGCATGCTCTTCACCAGGCGGAGCGCCTCCTTGTCCAGGCCATCGCTCACGCTGCGCAGCACCTTGGCCTCCTCGATTGAGCCGTCCTTGGCCACCACGAACTGCACGAAGACCTTGCCCTGGATGCCCGCCTCGTACTCCATGTCAGGGTACTTCTGCGTGCGGTTCATGAATTCGTACATCTTTTCCATGCCGCCGGGGAACTCGGGCTGCTCCTGCACGGCCGCCAGATCGAAGGTCTCCTCTTCCACGGGCGGCGGCGGGGGCGCATCCACCTGTTCGCCTGCCTGCGTCGTGGTGCTCACCACCGTTTCCGCCACGTCGGTCTGGGTGGGCGGTGGTTCTTCCACGGGTTCGTCAGCGGCCTCCACGGCCACGAACTGCACGGTCTCGATCTTGGGCTGCTCGATCGGCTCGGGCTCCTTGATCTCCTCGGGCTCTTCCTCCTTCTCCTCCTCGAAGAGCTCCATGTTCACGTCCACGATCTTCTTCTTCACCTCCACCTCTTCTTCTCCGCCGAGCTTGCCGCTAAGCCATGTACCGCCCAAGGCGAGGGCCACGAAGCCGATCCCCGCGATGAGCGCCAGGCCGAGGCGTTTGTTGTAGCTCTGGCGCAGTTCATAGGCGCCGTATTCCCGGTTGTGCCGGGCGAAGACCACCTGGTTGCGCCCGCCGAACAGCACGTTCATCCAGCTGTTGTCCACGCTGAGCACCAGGCTCAGGACAAGCAGCGCTACGACGGCGATGAGTGCGGTCATGGGCGTCAGAATTTGGCTTTTTCGATGTCCACCAGGGCCATTTCCTCCGGCTTGATCACGTCCTGCACCGCGAATTTGCCCACGCCGCAGATGTCCATCTCGTCTACGATGTCGATCACGTTGCGGAACTTGGCGTCCGGGTCGGGCTTGATGATCACGTACAGCGCGTCCTCCTGCTTCTGGGACATGTTCTTCAGTGAGTCGAAGACCACTTCGTTGATCTTGCCCTCGTTGAACTGCCTGGTGATCTCATTGATGCGGTCCACCGAGGAGCGGTTCAGTTCCACCAGCGTCTTGCGGATGTCCTTGAAATCGGAGCGCGTCAACTGCGTTTCGCCCATCTTGAACGCATCCTTGTAGTAGAGGATCTGGTCCTTCTTGGTGAGGAAGAGGGTGATGGCGTTGTTCACCTTCTTGGGCGGCTGCGGCAACTGCTCGTCGGGCGGCACGGGGTACGTCAACTGAAGGGTCGACGGCTTGTACATGGTGGTGGTGAGGATGAAGAAGGTGAGCAGCAGGAAGGCCAGGTCCACCATCGGCGTCATGTCGATGCGGGTACTGCCTTTCTTGGCGCGCTTCTTCTGGTGTCTTCCGCCACCGCCGCCGCCGCCTTCTCCTCCGGGTACTTCTGCCATGTCGTTCGGATCGTTTCCGCCGCCGGTTCGCTGTGCTGTACACCCGCCCCGGCGGCCGGTTCAATTCACATGCGGCTCTCCTCCAGGTCGGTGATCATCTTGAACCGGTTGATCTTGATGCCCGGGCTCTGGAAGGTCTTGATCACCTGGTTCATCACCGAATAGTTCACGTTGCCGTCGCCCTTGAGGGCCACGAGCGGGTTGCGGCCAGCCTCCTGACTGAAGATCTGCTGGGTGATGCTGATCCAGGTGAAGAGCTGGTTGTTGGTGCTGTCCACGGGGATGCCCTTGTGCTGCAGGTCCATCTCCTTGCGCTCCGCCGGGCTGTTCAGGTCCAGGTACTGCGGCAACAGCTGGGCCGGCATGCCCAGGGCGTTCAGGTTGGTGAAGCGGGCGAGCTGGTCCTCGTTGAGCTGGAAATTATACTTGCTCGCGATCTGCTTGATCACCTCCGTGCGCACCTTCTTGTCCGTGAAGTCCCAGAAGACCCGGCCGGTGCTGTCCACGATGATGGTCATCAGGTTCTCGGTGGGGATGGGGCTCTGGCTCATGCTGCTGGGCGTGTCCACGGCCACGGCCTCCTCGGGGCGGAACTGCGCGGTGAGCATGAAGAAGGTCACCAGCAGGAAGGCCAGGTCCACCATCGGGGTCATGTCCAGCGAAGGACTGCTCCGGGGCATCTTGATCTTCGGCATCGCGGCGCGGTTGGCTGGTTACGGGTTACGCCACGATCATTTGTGGGTCGCGAGGGTCTGGCTCACGCTGAAGCCGGCCTCGTCGATGCCGTGGGTGATGGCGTCGATCTTCGTGCTGAAGTAGTTGAACATGATGATCGCGATGCACGAGCCGGTGATACCGAGAGCCGTGTTGATGAGGGCCTCGGAGATACCGGTGGACAGGGCGGTGGCATCCGGCGTGCCCGCGGTGGCCAGCGCGCTGAAGGAGCGGATCATCCCCAGAACGGTGCCGATCAGACCGAGCAGGGTGCTGATGCTCGCGCAGGTGGACAGGATCACGAGGTTCTTGCTGAGCATGGGCAACTCCAGCGCGGTGGCCTCCTCGATCTCCTGCTTCACGGATTGCAGGCGCGTCTCTTTGTCGTGACTGGCATCAAAGAGCACGGTCTTGTATTTCTCCAGGCCGCTGCGCATCACGTTGGCCACGCTGCCCTTCTGGTCGTCGCAAGCGTTGATGGCCTTATCCACCTCGTCCGTGGCCAGCAGGGCGCGCACATTGCCGAGGAAGCTCTCGATGCGGCCTTTGCCCTTGGCCTTGCTCAGCGTCAGGAAGCGCTCGATGCTGAAGATGATCACCAGCAGGTTCACCGTGATCAGGATGGGCACGATGAAACCGCCCTTGTGGATGATGCCGAAGGTGTGCCCGGGTTCAGTTTCCACCGGATGCCCTTTGATCGGGTCGCCTCCCTCGAAGTTGGCCGGGTCGCCGAGCACGAAGTTGTAGAAGAGGATGGCCACCAGCAGGGCCAGGGGGATCACGATGGCCACGAACAGGCTGGACATCTTGCCGTCTTTGCGTTCAGCGCTCATGAATGGAGGGGTTGCGTTTCGTTGGTTGGTCTATCGGTGTATCGCGGATGCCGCTCGGGCGATGTGCTCCTGCACGCCTTGGCGGGAAGGGTGGCAAACATAGCACAGGGCGCGATCGGCGGAATGTGAAGGGAATGTTGCCCCACGAACGGACCGCTGGCCCTGCTCCCGCGATGGAGCATGGCCGGGAGCCCCACGCCGGACAAGGCTTCTGTGCGCATCGAAGAACATCAACGCGGAAGATGCCGGTGAGCGTACGCGTCATCAAGCCCGATCGAGGAACGGCACGTTCGGAACAGGGAACGGTGAAGGGGACGGTCGCCGCCCCCTTCGCCAACCGGCCTACAGCGGACCGTCAACGTTTCATCACACGCGCCACATGGCCCTTGCCGTCATCATCCAACCGAACGAAGTACACCCCGGCGGCCAACGCGCCCACATCGAACCGCACCGTGCGCGCGGACAGAACGACCGGCAGCGCCGCTTCCTGGCCGGTGACGTCCAGTAGCCGGACCGAAGCACCCTGCCCCAACGCGCGCGGCAGTTCGACGACCACAACGTCCTGCGCCGGGTTGGGATATGTACGCAAAGGGGCAGCATTGTTCTCCGCCATGCCGATACCGCCACCGCTGGTCTGCACGAAGGTGACATCGTCGATGTAGAACTCGCCGAGATCGGTACCGCCGCCATAGGAGTAGAAGTCGATGGCGCCGAGTTGGGGCGTCACCTCCTCATTCGCCGTATTGTACTGGAATTCCCATACGACGAGGGCCTCTCCGTTCACGAACAGCACGGCCGCGCTGTTCTCCAGGTCCACGTTGATGAGGATGTCCGTCCACTCGCCCGGCACGTAGGTGCCCGTGACCTCCTGGCCCGCCGCCACGGCGGTCACGGTGCCCCCCGCGAAGGTGGCCTCAAGGCCGAACGAGCCGGTGCTGCCCACGTTCTCGGCGTGCTGGATGTTGAAGTAGCCGCCCTTGCCCGATGGCACGAGCATGGACCAGCCCAGGTCATAGATCCCGCTGCTGCGGTCGCCCAGCAGCAACAGCAGATCGCCCGGGCCCCCATCGGCGGCGTTGGTGCTGATGCAGGCCAGGCTGTTGGTGCCCGATTGGGCGAAGGCGGATGAGATCGCCTGGTCGCTGCCACCGGGCCAGAGCGCCCAGTTCTCGGGATCGTTCGCCACCATGCCGCTGCTCTCGGCATAGCCGTCGAAGGACTCGGCGATCAAGGTGGTCTGGGCCGTGGCAGCCAACGAAAGGCCCAGGGCGGAAAGGAGTACGGGTGTTCTCATGGTCGTGAGAATCAGGGGTTGAGCGGTGAAATTAACCGTCCGTCCCATTCTGCCATCCGTCCCAAGGGCCGATCCGTGCTCCCTACTTCCACCGCACGTAATCGTGCTTGTTCCCCGACCCGGTCTGCCGCTCCTGCACGTCCACGTAAGGCAGGGCTTTCACCAGGTCGCTGAGCCGCTTGAAGCCATAGTTGCGCGCGTCGAACTCCGGGCGCTTCTTCAAGATGGAGTTGCCGAGCGCGGCCATCGGCAGCCAGCCCTGCTCATCGGCGAAGTCCTCAATGGTGCTCAGGACCAGCTTGCGCAGGGACTTGTCGGTGAGCGCTGCTGCTGGATCCGGTTCGGTGTTCTTCGCATCCTTCGCGTCCTTGCCCGGCTTGGCTTTCGGCAGGTCCTGCCGCAGCACTTCGATGTAGATGAACTTCTCACAGGCGGTGATGAAGGGCTTCGGCGTCTTCTTCTCGCCCATGCCGTACACCCGCTTGCCTTTCTCGCGCAGCCGTGTGGCCAGCTTGGTGAAGTCACTGTCGCTGCTCACGATGAAGAAACCGTCCACGTCGCCGGTGTACAGGATGTCCATCGCATCGATGATCAGCGCGCTGTCCGTGGCGTTCTTGCCCTGGGTGTAGCTGTACTGTTGCATCGGCGTGATCGCGTGCTCGTTCAGCACCTCCTTCCAGCCCTGTAGCCGGTTGCTGGTGAAGTCGCCGTATATGCGCTTATAGGTGGCGAAGCCGTACTTGGCCACCTCTTCCATCATCTCGCTGATGGCGCCGTAGGGCACGTTGTCCGCATCGATCAGAACGGCCAGTCGCAGGTCGCGGTCATAGTTCGCCATGGGGGAAAGCTACGTTCTGTGGAAGATCCGGATGCTCAACAACGGTCCGGCCCCTGCCGTTCGACATGCACATCGAGCAGCTCGATCGTGGTCTTCACACCGCCCTCATGCAACAGGCGCTTCACCAGGGCGGTGATGTCGGCCTTCTCGGTTACACGCAGATCCCGCATGCGCAATACCAGTACGCCGGCATGAAGACAGATGTACTCCACGTTGGTTGACGACTCCCGGGCGATGCGCTTCTCCAGTGTGGTCCATGTGTCCGCGTCCAGCTTGTCGATGCGGATCGTAACAAAGGCCTCCAACGCGGCTGGTGGCAGGTCGTTCTGCGCGCGCAGCGAGAGCGGGGCGAGAACGAGGGGAAGAAGGAGAGTGATGAAGAGGCGCATGGTGGTTCGGATGTGTCGCGAAGATGGCGATGGGGCGGCTTCTGGGGTCTGACGATCGACAGGTTTGCCGGGCGGAACGTGGCAGGCGGGCGGCTATCTTCGCGGCCCTTTCAGAAGCCGCGATGGACAAGCGTTTCCCGCAATACGATGAGCTCGACCTGCCCAAGGTCGCCGAGGAGGTATTGAAGCAATGGGAGGCGGAGGACACCTTCGGCCAGAGCCTCGAGCTGCGCAAGGACGCGCCGCCCTTCGTGTTCTACGAAGGCCCGCCCAGCGCGAACGGATTACCGGGCATCCACCACGTGATGGCACGCGCCATCAAGGACATCTTCTGCCGCTACCAGACGCAGAAGGGCAAACGTGTGGACCGCAAGGCCGGGTGGGACACGCACGGCCTGCCCATCGAACTCGGTGTGGAGAAGGAGCTTGGCATCACCAAGGAGGACATCGGAAAAACAATCTCCATCGAGGAGTACAACGCCGCGTGCAAGAAGGCCGTGATGCGCTACACCGATGTGTGGAACGACATGACGCGCCGCATCGGCTTCTGGCTCGATCTGGAACATCCGTACGTCACCTACCACACGAAGTACATCGAGAGCGTGTGGCTCCTGCTGAAGAAACTGTACGACGAGGACCTGCTCTACAAGGGCTACACCATCCAGCCGTACAGCCCTGCGGCCGGCACGGGCCTCAGCTCCCACGAACTGAACCAGCCCGGCACCTACAAGCCGGTGAAGGATACCACCATCGTGGCACAGTTCAAGGTGAAGGAGGATGCCAACAGCGCGTTCCTTTTGAAGGATGCGTTCGGGGAGGTGTTCATCCTCGCCTGGACCACCACACCTTGGACGCTGCCGAGCAACACCGCGCTCTCCGTAGGCCCGAAGCTGGAGTACGTGCGCGTGAAGACCTTCAACCCGTACACGCACGCGCCGCAGACCGTGGTGCTGGCGAAGGCGCGGCTGAACGCGTACTTCAACGAGAAGAGCAAGGATGCATCATTCGAGGAGTACAAAAAGGACGGGAAGAACATCCCCTGGAGCATCATCGACGAGTTCTACGGCCACCAGCTGGAAGGCGTCCGCTACGACCAGTTGCTGCCCTATGCCGAACCCGAAGGCGGCGGCGACGCCTTCAAGGTGATCGGTGGTGATTTTGTGACCACCGAGGATGGTACCGGCGTGGTACACACGGCGCCCAGTTTCGGCGCGGATGACCAACGCGTGGCGCGTCAGCACAACATCGGCTCGCTCACCCTGGTCGATCTCCGCGGGCGCTTCAAGCCGGAGGTGACCGATCTCGCTGGCGAGTACGTGAAGGCCGAATACCTCAGCCCCGATGAGCTTGCCGCCGAAACGAAGAAGCAGGGCCGCGACAAGTACCTCAGCGTGGATGAGCGCATCGCCATCAAATTGAAGACCGAAGGGCGTGCCTTCAAGGTGGAGAAGTACGAGCACAACTACCCGCACTGCTGGCGTACCGACAAGCCGGTACTCTACTACCCGCTTGACAGCTGGTTCGTGCGTGTGACGGCGAAGAAGGACCGGTTGATCGCGCTGAACAAAACGATCAACTGGAAACCCGAAAGCACCGGCACCGGCCGCTTCGGCAACTGGCTGGAGAACCTGCAGGACTGGAACCTCAGCCGCAGCCGCTACTGGGGCATTCCGCTCCCGATCTGGCGCACCGATGATGGTGATGAGGAGCTGTGCATCGGCTCGTTGAAGCATTTGAAAGAAGAGATCGCGCGCGCCGTGAAAGCCGGGGTGATGGTGGCCGATCCGTACGCTTCGTTCACGGCCGACGACATGAGCGATGCGAACTACGACCGTGTGGACCTGCATCGCCCCTATGTGGACAACATCGTGCTCGTATCGCCCGGCGGCAAGCCGATGAAGCGCGAGACGGACCTGATCGACGTGTGGTTCGACAGTGGTGCTATGCCGTACGCGCAATGGCATTATCCGTTCGAGAACGAAACCACCTTCAAGGAGAAATTCCCGGCGGCGTTCATCGCGGAAGGTGTGGACCAGACCCGCGGCTGGTTCTACACGCTGCACGCCATCGCTACGCTGACGCAGGATTCCGTGGCCTACAAGACCGTGGTGAGCAACGGCCTGGTGCTCGACAAGCACGGCCAGAAGATGAGCAAGCGCCTCGGCAACGCGGTGGACCCGTTCAAGATACTGGACCAATACGGCGCCGATGCCGTGCGCTGGTACATGATCAGCAACGCGTCACCGTGGGACAATTTGAAGTTCGACACCGAGGGCATCACCGAAGTGCAACGCAAGTTCTTCCGCGCGCTCTTCAACACGTACAATTTCTTCGCGCTGTACGCGAACATCGATGGCTTCGACAGCAAGGGCGAACAGACGCTCACGGAGTCCGATCGCTGGATCCTCTCGCGTTTGAACAGCGTGATGAAACTGGCCGATGCGAACTACGCCGACTACGAGCCCACCATCGCCGCACGCGGCATCCAGGACTTCGTTGTCGAGGACCTGAGCAACTGGTACGTGCGCTTGAACCGCCGCCGTTTCTGGAAAGGCGAAATGGGTGCGGACAAGAACGCCGCGTTCCGGACGCTGCACCGCTGCCTGGAGGTGATCGCGATGTTGAGCGCACCGATCGCACCGTTCTTCAGCGATCGGCTGTATCGTGACCTTCATGCTGGAACCCCGAGCGGAGTCGAGGGAGTCCATTTGAGCGATTGGCCGAAGCATGACGAGGACGCCATCGACCTGGAACTGGAGCAACGCACCGCGCTCGCTCAGAAACTCACCTCCCTCGTTCTCAGTATCCGCAAGAAGGAAGGCCACCGCGTGCGCCAACCCTTGCAGAAGATGATGGTACCCGTTACGGACGCCACGATGCGCACACGCTTGGCAGCGATCCGTGATCTAGTACTGAGCGAAGTGAACGTGAAGGAACTCGTGATCCTGGACGCGAGCGAGAGCAAGCTCACCAAGAGGATCAAGCCGATCTTCCCGAAGCTCGGCGCGCGTCTGGGCAAGCTCATGAAGAGCGTAGCCGCGGCCGTCACCGGATTCTCACAAGCGCAGATCGCCGAGTTGGAAGCGAACGGAAGCGTGAAGCTGAACGTGGAAGGACAGGAAGTGGAACTGCTGCGCGACGATGTGGAGATCACGGCCGAGAATGTTCCCGGCCTGAGCGTGGCCAGCGTTGGCGCGATGACCGTGGCACTGGACATCACCCTCACCGAGGGGTTGCTGCAGGAAGGCATCGCACGCGAACTGGTCAGCCGCATCCAAACACTCCGCAAGGAGAGCGGCTTCGAGGTCACCGATCGCGTGCAACTGCACATCCATCCCGGCAACAACGAGCGCGTGGCCAACGCGGTGCGCAATCATGCCGCCTTCATTCTGGCCGAAACGCTGGCCGTTACCGCTGAGGACCAGGTGCTTGTGAGCGCACTGCCCGGCACGGGGGAAGGCGTGCATGAAGTGGAGCTGGACGAGACCACCCGTTGCGCACTCAGCCTCGTGCGGTCGGCCAATTGAGGGCCACCGCTCAACACCCCGGCACGGCCGGATCGGGCCGCCGAGCCCCGGACCCGCTATATTCGCGGATCATTTGAAAAAGGGGTATCGCCATGGCGAAGAAACCTGCACCCAAGAAGGCCACGAAACCCGCGCCCAAAGCGGCTTCCAAGAAACCGGCCACGCCCGCGAAGAAGGCTGCGAAGCCCGTTCCGGCCAAGAAAGCCGCCAAGCCAGCGCCGAAAAAAGCCGCTAAGCCCGTGGCGAAAAAGCCAGCGCCCAAAAAGGCCGCTGTGGCGAAACCTGCCCCGGCCAAGAAACCGGCACCCGCCAAACCTGTGGCCAAGAAGCCGGTACCCGCACCCAAAGCCGTAGCTCCCAAGCCCGCTGCGAAAGCTCCCGCGCCGAAGCCCGTGGCCAAAGAGGCCCCGAAGCCCCAGCCCAAGGTGGTGGCCCCGGCCAAGCCTGCTCCGAAGCCTGCGCCCATCGCCGCCAAACCGGCACCCGCACCGAAAAAGACAGAAAAGAAAGTGAAGGAAGAGAAAAGCGGCGCTCCCAAGCCGCTCGTGCAGCAGACCTCCGCTCCCGTGATGCCCAAAGCCACCCCGATGGTGAAGGTGCAGGTGAGCACGCTCGAAAGCTCCGATAAGGAACGGTACAGCGACCATGAACTGGAGGAGTTCCGCCAGATCATCAACCTGAAGTTGGACGAAGCCCGCAAGGACTACGAACTCCTCAAGCAGACCCTGGCCAACACCGACAACAACGGCACGGAGGACACCAGCCCCTCGTTCAAGATGATCGAGGACGGCAGTGAGACCCTCAGCCGTGAGGAGACCGCGCAGCTCGCCGCCCGCCAGGAGAAATTCATCAAGCACCTGGAGGACGCGCTGTTGCGCATCCGCAACAAGACCTACGGCATCTGCCGCGTTACCGGCCGCCTGATCAGCAAGGAGCGCCTGCGCTTAGTGCCGCATGCCACGCTCAGCATCGAGGCCAAACAGCAGATGAGCAACTGAGCGGGGCGCCTCCTACCGCACCGGTATGAAGCGCGCGCTCCTCGTCATCATCCTGGTCCTGCTGGCCGATCAGGCCCTGAAGGTCTGGGTGAAGACGCATTTCTTCCTCGGCGAGTACGTACCACTTTTCGGGGAGAACAGCACCTGGGCCTACCTTCAGTTCGTGGAGAACAAGGGCATGGCCTTCGGGCTGGAGTTCGGCGGCGAGGTCGGCAAGCTCCTGCTCACGCTCTTCCGCATGGTGGCCGTGGTGGCCATCGGCTGGGTGCTGCGCTGGATGGTGCGTGAGAAGCAGAGCGGGGCGCGCGTCATCAGCCTCGCGCTCATCTTCGCGGGTGCGCTGGGCAACATCATAGACAGCGCGTTCTACGGCCTGCTCTTCAGCGCCAGCGATCCCGTAACGCGCAACGTTGCGGTGCTCTTCCCGGAGGGTGGCGGCTACGCGCCTTTCCTGCACGGTGCCGTGGTGGACATGTTCTATTTCCCGCTTTGGCAGGGCCGCTTCCCGGACTGGCTGCCCATCTGGGGCGGCGAGCCCTTCGAGTTCTTCCGGCCCGTCTTCAACATCGCCGATGCCGCCATCAGCGTGGGCGTGGCGCTGATGATCCTGGTGCGGCACAAGCCCCGTGAAGCGCCCGCGGCACCGACATCCCCGGACCAAGTGATCGTTCAGCCTGAGGCGCCCACCGGGGAGGCGCCCCGCGCACAGGCCTGAACCGCCTATTTCGTCAGGTCCACCCGCAATCCCAGCAGGAAGCTGACGCCGGGCCGAACGCCCGGGATGTTCGCCGGTTCGCCGCCGATGGTGACGCCCGGCCGCGTTTCCCATGTGAGCACCAGCGACCGCCAGAAGGGGTTGCGCCGCGCGAACCGGAAGCCCACGCCCAGCGGCACATGCACGTTGGTGAAGAAGGCGGCATCGGTGCGCACGCTCTCTACCTCATGGTCGAATGTCCCGCGGCCGTAGCCCCCGCTCACCTCATCGATATAGCGATCGGTGGAATGCCGGATGCGCGTGACGCCGCCGAGCGTGGTGCCCACGGACACGCCGGCGCCACCGTACAACATCCAGTGACCGGGGAAATCCTTCACGAAAAGCAGGTCGATATCCAGCCCGACGCGCTGGTGCGTGTGCCGGATGTCGTACGTGCTGCTGAACACCGAGTCGATGATGACCTGCTCGTCGGTGCCCGAGGAGGTGAGCGTATCGTGCGGGAAGCGCTCGGTGCGCGAGAAGCTGGCCCCGGCGTTGCCCGCCCAGGCCATGCTCAGGCCGGTGCGGAGCTTCACGGATGTGCCCTTGGCCCTGTTGTCCTTCAAGGTAAGGCCGAGCGCCGCGTGCAGCATGGCCGCGCCCTGCATAGCGGGGCCGCGCTCGAGCTGATGGTCCGGCAGGCCGCCTTCCAGCAGCACCGAGCCCGGCGCGCCACCGAGCACCTCATCGCGCGTGATCCAGCCGCCGCTCTCGAGCAGGCCGCCACCGGAGACGAAGACATCGCTCACCAGCTTCCGCACGGCGGAGTCGGGAGCGTGCTGGGCACAGAGGCGCTGGGCGCCAAGGAGCAGAAGGGCGGGAAGGAGCAGGGATGTGCGCATGGGGCAGGAGGTTCTTCTTTTCAGTGTGCGGCGTGCGCAGCGGCCAGGAGCCCGTTGCGCACCAGCAGTTCCGCGATCTGCACGGCGTTGGTGGCGGCGCCCTTGCGCAGGTTGTCCGCCACGATCCACAGGTTGAGTGCGCGCGGGCGGCTCTCATCGCGGCGCAGCCGACCCACGAAGACCTCATCGCGGCCATCGGCGTGCAGCGGCATGGGGTATACGTCGTTCGCGGGATCATCGGCCAGCCTGATGCCGGGCGCGTCGCGCAACAGTTCGCGCACATCCTCCAGCGCGAAGTCCCTGGCGAACTCCACGTTCACCGATTCGCTGTGGCCGCCGGTAACGGGCACGCGCACGGCCGTGCACGTAACACGGATGGCCGGGTCCAGGATCTTGTGCGTCTCGTGCACCACCTTCATCTCCTCCTTCGTGTAGCCGTTCTCCAAAAAAGCATCGCACCGCGGGATCACATTGCGATCGATGGCGTACGGATAAACCTTCTCACCAGCGACGCCCCGGCGCTCGTCGTCCATCTGCCGCACCGCCTTCTGGCCTGTGCCGGTAACACTCTGGTAGGTGCTCACCACCACGCGCTCGATCGTGTATGCGCGGTGCAGCGGGGCCAGCGCCATTACCAGCTGGATGGTGCTGCAGTTGGGGTTGGCGATGATGCGGTCCTCCGGTGTGAGCAGTTGGCCGTTGATCTCCGGCACGATCAGCTTCTTGTCCGCGAACATGCGCCAGGCGCTGCTGTTGTCGATCACCGTGCAGCCCGCCTCGGCGAAGCGCGGCGCCCACTCCAGCGAAACACTCCCGCCGGCCGAGAACAGCGCGATGGCCGGCCCGCGCGCGATCGCCTCCTCCATACCGAGCACCGCCACGTCCTTACCGCGGAACCGCACGGTGCGGCCCGCGCTGTGCTCGCTGGCCACGGGCAACAGTTCGTCCACGGGGAAACCCCGCTCTTCCAGCACCTTCAGCATCACACCGCCCACCAGCCCGGTGGCGCCCACAACGGCTACCCTCATCTGTCTCCTGGGTTAACAGCCGCCGAAGCTATGCGCCGCGTAACATCGGTTCCACCAGGATCCCCCATCTTTCCCACCATCTTCGGAGCATGACTTTCCGGTACCCGCGCCCGGCCGCCCTTGCCGCAACGTGCCTGATGGCCGCTTTGGTATCCGCCCAGTTGACGGACGCCTTCACGGACGGCGACTTTTCCGCCGATCCCGCCTGGAGCGGCAGCGACGCGCTCTTCACCGTTGTGGACGACGGCGGGGACCAGCGCCTGCGCAGCAACAGCCCCGGTGCGGCCAATTACTACCTGAGCACGCCCAGCACGATCGCCGACGACACGCGCTGGGAGTTCTTCCTTGACCTGCGCTTCGCCACCAGCGGGGCCAACTACGTGGACGTGTATCTGATGAGCGACGCGGCGGTCCTCTCCACCGGCGTGAACGGCTACTTCCTGCGCATCGGCGGCACGGCCGACCGGCTGGAGCTGTTCCGCTCCGATGCGGGCACGGCCACCAGCCTCGGCCTGCAGAGCGCGGATGGTGTGGTGAACGGCTCCTCCAGCAATCCCTTCCGCATACAGGTGGACCGCACGGCCGCTTCACAGTGGACCCTGCGTTTCGACGACGGCGTTACCGGCACGTGGGCCACCGCCGGCACCCTGACCGAGGCCACATGGACAAGCACCGCCTTTTTCGGTATCCGCATCGAGCAAAGCAGCGCGGGGTCGGTGGTGAACAACCACTTTTTCGACGACATCAGCGTGGCACCGATACCCGTGGACAACACGCCGCCCATGCTGCTGTCCGCCACGGCCGTTTCGGACACGCAGGCGGACCTGCTCTTCAACGAGGAACTCGATGGTTCCACCGTGACGGCAACGGCGAACTACGCCATCGACGGCGGTCTCTCCATTACGGCGGCCCAGTTCATCGCGCCCGCCACGGCCCGCATCACGGCCAGCGCACCGTTCGCGAGCGGTACCACCTACACGGTAACCGTGAACGGCGTGGCCGATCTGGCGGGCAACCCCTGCGTGGGCCAGACGGCGGACTTCCTCCATTTCGTCCCTGACCTTCCACAGCCCGGCGATGTGGTCATCAACGAGATCATGGCCGATCCCGATCCCGTTGCAGGATTGCCCAGCGCGGAGTTCATCGAGATCCACAACACCACGGCGGACAGGACCTTCGACCTCGCGGGCTGGACCCTTACGGATGGCACCGGACCGGGCACGCTGCCCGCAGGCACCTTGCCGCCCGGCGGGTTCGCCATCCTGTGCGACGACGGCACCGCCGCGCTGTTCACGCCGTTCGGCACCACCATCGGTTTCGCGTCCTTCCCCAGCGCACTCACCAACACCGGCGAGCCGCTCACGCTGAAGGAGCCCGGCGGCACCATCATCGACGCCGTCACCTATTCGGACACCTGGTACCACGACGATGTGAAGGCCCAGGGCGGCTGGACGCTGGAGCGCATCGACCCCACCACGCCATGCAGCAGTGCCGCGAACTGGACCGCCAGTACCGCACCGCAGGGAGGGACACCCGGCGCGCACAACAGCGTGCTGGCCATCGTGCCCGACGTGACGCCGCCCGCCCTCCTCACCGCGCAGGTGCTCGGCGCGAGCACCGTGGTCCTCAACTTCAGCGAAGCGATGGACGTGGCGAGCCTCCCCGATGGCACGTACACGATCGAGCCCCCCGTCCCCGTCACCGCGGCCGTGGCCAACGGCACGAGCAGTGTGCAGCTTTCCCTCGGGCAGTTCCTGGTGGCGGGTACCGTGTACCAGGTAACCGTGACCGGCGTAAGCGACTGCCCCGGCAACGCCATCGGCGCGCAGAACACCGCCCCCTTCGCGCTGCCCGAGCCGGTAGCCCCCGGCGACGTGGTGATCAACGAGGTGCTGTACGACCCGCGCGGCAGCGGCAGCGATTTCGTGGAACTGTACAATCGCTCACAGAAGACGCTGGACATCGCCGGGTGGAAGCTGGGCAGCCCGAGCGACACGATAGCCATCGCCACGCCGGGTTTCCTGCTGCTGCCCGGCCAGTACGCATTGATCACCGAAAGCACGGATAACATCTCGGCCACGTATCCGCAAAGCCGCACGGACCGCTTCGTCCAGGCGGACATGCCCAGCTACAACAACGGCAGCGGCAGCGTGCTGCTGCTGGCCCCCGATGACACGCTGCTGGACCGCTTCGACTACGACGACGCGCTGCACTTCGCGCTGCTGAACAGCACGGACGGCATCAGCCTGGAGCGCGTGAGCCCCGACCGGCCCAGCGACGATGCCAGCAACTGGCACAGCGCCGCCGAACTCGCCGGCTGGGCCACGCCCGGCTTCGAGAACTCGCAGTACAGCGCAGCGCCCGCCGCTTCGGGCGAGTTGAGCATCGAACGCGCCATCTTCTCGCCGGACAACGACGGGTTCGAGGACGTGCTCACCATCGCCTATCGCTTCGATGCTCCGGGCTTCACCGGCACCCTGAAGGTCTTCGACACGGCGGGCCGCGAGGTGCGCACCCTGCTGAACAACGAGCTGCTGGGCACGGCGGGCGCGGTGAGCTGGGACGGCGTCATGGAAGGCGGCTCTCTGGCGCGCATGGGCCCGTACGTGGTGATGATGGAGGCCTTCGATCTCAACGGCAACGTGGAGCGCTTCCGCAAGACGGTGGCACTGGCGCACAAGCTCAACTGAAGGGGCGGCCGACGTGCTGTTGACATCCTTCGCCGTACGGCGCGGGCAACGGCGGCGGTATTGCGCAACTTCGCGCCCGCCATGACCGAGCAATTGACCAGGAGCCAGGATCTCATCGCCCGCCGCAAGGCCGCCGTGCCCAACGGCGTGGGCATGTTCAACTACGCCACCGCCGCCAGGGCCGAGGGCGCCATCATCATCGACGCCGACGGCCGCGAGCTGATCGACTTCGCCGGGGGCATCGGCGTGGTGAACGCGGGCCACTGCCCGCCGCCCGTGGTGAAGGCCATTCAGGAGCAGGCCGCGAAGTTCCTGCACGTGAGTTTCAATGTGGCCAGCTACGAGCCCTACATCGCCCTGTGCGAGAAACTGAACGCGCTGCTGCCGCATGGCGGGCCCACCAAGAGCATGCTGGTGAGCACCGGCGCCGAAGCGGTGGAGAACGCCATCAAGATCGCGCGGCAGGCCACGAAGCGCCAAGGCGTGCTCTGTTTCACCGACGCCTTCCATGGCCGCACGATGATGGCCATGACGCTTACCAGCAAGGTGGGCTACAAGCCCGATTGCGGACCCTTCGCGCCGGAGGTGTACCGCACGCAATACCCGAATTTCTACCGCTATGGCGCGGGACGGAGCGAGGCGGACTTCGTGAAGGCCGAGCTGCTCCGGTTGGATGAACTCGCGCACAACCTCGTGGATCCGAAGAGTCTCGCGTGCGTGATCATCGAACTGGTGCAGGGCGAGGGCGGCTTCAATGTGGCACCGAGAGCTTATGTGGAAGGGCTCCGCGCGTGGTGCGACAGGCACGGCATCCTGCTCATCTTCGATGAGATCCAAAGCGGCTTCGGGCGCACCGGAGCCTGGAGTGCGCACAGCCATTTCGGGGTATCGCCCGACCTGAGCACCTGGGCCAAGAGCCTCGGCAGCGGCATGCCCATCGCCGCCGTGGTGGGCCGGGCCGGCATCATGGACCTGGCGGGGCCCAGCAGCATCGGCGGCACCTACATCGGCAACCCGCTGAGTTGCGCGGCGGCCCTGGCCACCCTCCGCTACATGGAGGAAACCGACCTCAACGCGCGCGGCCGCCACGTGGGCGATACGATCCTCAAGCGCTTCGCGAAGATGAAGGCGAAACACGCGTGCATCGGTGATGTGCGCGGCCTGGGCGCCATGGTGGCCATGGAGTTCGTGCAGGACGGCGACCCGATGAAGCCCGATGCCGACACCTGCACCGCATTGATGAACGCCTGCGCCAAGCGCGACCTCGTGGTGATCAACGCCGGCACCGAAAAGAACGTGATCCGCGTGCTCTGCCCGCTTGTCATCACCGACGAGCAACTCAACAAGGGGCTGGACATCATGGAGGAGGAGTTGGAGAAGATCCGTGGATGAGCAAATACAAAGCGAAATGGAGTTGGCGAATGGCGAACAGGCGTCCCGGACCCGCTTTGACCATTCACCAATGACCATTCGCCATTCACCAAGATGAAACCCTTCTCGATCGCCGGTGTCCAGATGCGCGTCAGCGCGTCCACGCCCAATGTGGAGGCCATGAAGCTGAAGCTGGACATCCTCATGAACCTCTACCCCTGGGTGGACCTGGTGATGTTCAGCGAGCTTTGCGCTTATGGCCCGCTCACGGCCCACGCGCGGCCGGTGCCGGGCGCGTTCGAGCAGGAGATGTGCGCCATGGCCGCCAAGCACGGCATCTGGCTGCTGCCCGGCAGCGTGTTCGAGCAGCGCGACGGGCTCATCTACAACACAGCCACGGTGATCGATCCCGAAGGAAGCGTAGTGGCCCGTTATCGCAAGATGTTCCCCTTCTACCCGTACGAGGTGGGGGTCACGGGCGGCCATGAGTTCTGCGTGTTCGACATCCCCGATGTGGGCCGATTCGGCGTGAGCATCTGCTACGACATGTGGATCCCCGAGACCACGCGCACGCTGGCGGTGATGGGCGCCGAGGTGATCCTGCACCCCACCCTCACGGGCACCATCGACCGCGAGATCGAGCTGAGCATCGCGCGGGCCAGCGCCGCCGTGAACCAGTGCTACTTCTTCGACATCAACGGGCTGGACGCCGGCGGCAGCGGGCGCAGCATCGTATGCGGGCCCGAGGGGCGGATCGTCTACCAGGCGGATGTGAACGAGGAGTTCATCCCCATCGAGATCAACCTGGAGAAGGTGCGCCGCAGCCGCGAGCTGGGCGTGCTGCGCCTGGGCCAGCCCATGAAGAGCTTCCGCGACCGGCCCGTGGAATTCAGCATCTACGAACCCGGGGCGAAATACCCGGCGCTGGAAAGCCTCGGCCCGCTCATCAAGCCGCAGCGCGTACAGGAACTGGGCGAACTGCAGATCAAGGACGAGCATCGCGGCAACGAGCTTCCCAAGAACATCGTGACCTCCTTCCGACCCCCGAGCGATGGCGTTCAGTAGCTTCGGGCCATCTTGCACCTCACCCCATGGGCGCTCCCGCATCCTTCAAACCGCACGCGAAGCACAAGGACCACATCAGCTGGTTCGAGATCCCGGTGTACGACCTGGGCCGCGCGGTCCTGTTCTACAGCACCATCTGCGACATGCGGATGGAGGTGGTCGAGAACGGCGACTTCGCGATGGCCTATTTCCCCCCCGGCGGGGATATCGGCGGCGCGCTGGTCCAAGGGCCGGGCTGCCACCCCAGCGCCACCGGCGTGCTCATCTACCTGAACGCCGGTAACGACCTCGATGGCATCCTGGCGCGCGTGGAGCTGGCCGGGGGCCGCATCATCATGCCCAGGACGCTCATCGGCGAACAGGCCGGGCACTTCGCGCTGTTCATCGACAGCGAGGGCAACCGGCTGGCGTTGCACGAGGGCGTATCGCGGCCCGCGACAGCACCCCGCAGTACCGCAGGGACGGCCGCGAAAAAGGGGTCGGCGAAGAAAGCCGCCCCGAAGAAAAGATCCGCGAAAACCGCGAAACGGGCACGCTGAGCGCGGAATTCTACCGCACCACGATACGCACGCGCAGCGGCTCAACACGCTGCTCATGCACCAGTTCGGCCACGTAGGTGCCCGCCGCCGCGCCGTGGAGCACAAGTTCCCCATCGGCCCCCAACGTGAACGGCACACGGCGGCCCACCGCATCGAAGATGGTGAGCGTGCCACCCTCGTGACCGGTAACGCGAAAAACACCGTTGCCGGGGTTCGGATGCACCCCGAACAGCGTCTGCCGTCGCACGGTGCGCGTCACCGAATGCCCGGAGTCCCCATTGATGTCCGTCTGCCGTACGCGGTAGTAACTGATACCGGGCAGCGGCGCATGGTCGGTCAGTTCATAATACCGGGGCGTGGTGATGGTGCCCGCGCCGGGGACCACCCCGACGTCCTCCCAATGGTGTCCGTCGTGCGAGCGCTCCACGGTGAAGTGGTCGTTGTTCAGCTCCGAGGCCGTTACCCAGGCGCACAGCACCTCGCGTTCACCGTTGGCCAGCGTGGCATCGAAGCCGAGCCATTCAACGGGGAGCACGAGGGGGTCACACAGGTACAGGGTGGCGGTGATGACATCACTCGTGCAGCTGCAGCCCAGTCCGGGGTTGTCCCCGGTGCTCAGCACCAGGGTCACGGTGCTCGCGTCCTCGGTGAGGCTGGAGGGCAGGGCGCTGATGGGCAATGACACGGTGGTCTGCCCGGCGGGAATGGTCACGGTAATCGGTATCGGCGGGTCGAAAATGGCGCCGCCCGCCTGCGTGATCTCGTAGACCAGCGTCGTCGGCTCGTCCAGCGGCTGGTCGATGGTGAAGACGAACTCGCCCTGCTCCATGCACTCCTCCTCGCTGCTGGCGCCTCCGCCGGAGTCGGCGCCGATCTCCAGGTCCACGCCCGCCGAGAAGCTCTGGGCCGCCAGGAACACCGCCGAATCGTAGATGCCATCGCCCACGTCGGCGATGGCGATGGTGATGGTGTAGGTCGCGCACGGCACGGTGTTGATGCACGCCGTGAGGGGCACCGTGAACCCGTCGTACTGCGTGTTGTTGAAATTGCCCGCCACATAATGGGCCGCCGAATAGGGTCCGCACCCGCCCACGTTGTTCACATGGTCCACGGAAACAGGGTAATAGGCGCCCGGCACCAGGGCGATGTTCGTGTTCGCGGCATAGCCCGGCCCGCTCACGAAGAAACCGAAGACATCGTTGAGCCCGAGGCACACGAATTCGGGGTACTCCTCGGAGGCGAACACATAGGTGAAGGTCACCTGCGCCGTCTGCGGCGTGAAGGTGAAGGTGAACACGGCGGCGTCCTGCGTGGTGTAGCCCGGAACAAGCCCGTTGAGGAGCGCGTTCCCGCCTGCGGCATTGTCCGTACCGGACGACCCGATCGCGTTCGGCCCAGCGGCCAGTGCCGCCGACCCGGAGGTCATGATGATACCCGAAGGAATGCCGATCCCCCATCCGTTGGAAAAGGTACCGATGGCGCCCGTGGCCCCGGTGAAGGTGATGCCCGAGGCCGAGAGGCATTCGCCCAGGAAGACGTTCGAGATCAGCTGCTGGGGCGTCATGGTCTGCTGGACCTGGATGGATCCCGAGCCCGGCAGGGCACTACCGCCCACCCCTGGCGCGCACCCGCCGGGGTCGCCGGGATCGCCACAGTCCCCACCGTCGCTGGCAAACGCGAAACAGTCGAAATAGATGGGTACGCCGTTCCATGAAAAACTGCCGTCATCGCAGGATCCGTCGCCGATCCAGCCCGAGGGCGCGCAGTTGCCGTTGCAATCGGGGACCTCGCCCGGAGGACAGCCGGCGGGACCGCAATCGCCATCGTCGTTATTGAGTGCCGCGCAGTTCAAGAAGATGGGCACGCCATTGTAGGTGAAGGATCCGTCGTCGCAGAAACCATCGCCCACCCAGCTGGCCGGGGCGCAGTTGCCGTTGCAATCGGCCAATTCGCCGGGCAGGCACCCGCCCCCGGAGGTGGAACAGGCGATGAGCAGGTCCGCGCACGAGGCGTTCGATACGCAGTTGTACAGGTCGACCAGCACGCGCAACTGCCCGGTGAACGTGGCCGTCCAAGTAACGGTGGATTGGGCCCCGCAACCGTCATCGTTGTAGCCGAGGGACCCGCCGCCGGCGTTGTTGTACAGCGTGATCTGCGTGTCCCATGCCGCGCCCCCGCACGTGCTGAAGGTGTATGTGTTCCCGGCCGTCACGTTCACCAGCACGTATTCACCGCCGTACACGCAGGGCACCGTGCCTGTACCGGGGCAGGGCGGGGTGACCGTGATGTAAAGCGTGTTGTTGTTCGCGCACTGAGCGGCAGCCAAGGTCGGCAGCAGCAGCAGCAACGCGGCCACGGACCACCCGGCCACCCATGAGCGCGTGCGGTCCCTCATGACAACTGCCGTCGGGTTTTTCCTGTGCGCATGCCGAACCCTGTTAGAACCACAAGGATACAAAAACACGAACTCTTGGGAAGAAACCAACACGTGCATGTTGGATCACGCGGCGATCCCCGGCCCTGCTATTTTTCCGGGCCCATCGGCCCCCGCATGCCCCCCAAGCTCCCCGCCAGTGCGCCCCTGCGCCAGCACTACAACGCCGCACGCCTGCGCTCCCATACCTGGGACCGCCTCAAGCTTGCCGCCATGGACCTGGACGAGGGCCGTGGCTCACCGGAAGAGGTAGTAGACCTCCTTGATGACCTGCTCGCCATCGAACTGTACTGGGCCTGGCCCGGCCGTGATAGCGTGCGGCAGTTGCAGGACCTGTTGCGGACCAAGGAGCACCATGGACTGTACATGGCCGTGAGCCACATCGTACGCATGCTCAGCAGCGGCGCCTTCCGCAGCGACCAGGCCGCCCTGCTCGACCCGCTCGCGGGCAAGAACGAACTGCTCGCCGAAGAGGAGGAGAAGCCCCGGCCGAACTACTTCGAGGTGCTCTTCGTGGACGATATCGACGAAGTGGAGGAGGCAGCCCTGAAGCAGAAGCTCCTCAAGTGCCGCGACAGGAGCGACCCCTTCGTATACGACACGCTGGTGGTGCGCACCGTACAGGACGCGCTCATCGCCCTGCTCTTCAACCACAACATCCAGGCGGTGGTCACCCGCTTCGGTGTGCCCTACCCGAGCGCCAATCACAAGGGCGTGCTGCGCGAATTCACCCGCGCGATCGACCTGCTGCACCCCGGGGCCATTGGCCGGGCCAACATGAGCCCTTGGCTAGGCCGCGTATGTCGCTGGTTCCGCCCCGAGGTGGACCGTTATTTTGTGACGGATACGCCCGTCGATGGGCTGGAGGACGGCACCCTGGCCACCTTCAAGCGCATTTTCTACCGTACCGAGGACCTCTCTGAACTGCATCTCACGATCCTTCGGGGCACGTTGGAGAAATACGAGACGCCCTTCTTCTCCGCCCTCAAGGAATACAGCCGCAGGCCCATGGGCGTCTTCCACGCCATGCCCATCAGCCGGGGCAACAGCGTGTTCAAGAGCCGCTGGATACAGGACCTCGGTGATTTTTACGGCCGCAACCTCTTCCTGGCCGAAACGAGCGCCACCACGGGCGGCCTCGATTCGCTGCTGCAGCCAACGGGGCCGTTGAAGAAAGCCCAGGAACTCGCCGCCCGCGCCTTCGGCAGCGAGCGCACCTACTTCGCCACCAACGGCACCAGCACCACCAACAAGATCGTGGTGCAGGCGCTGGTAGAGCCCGGCGACATCGTCCTCATCGACCGCGACTGCCACAAAAGCCACCACTACGGCATGGTGCTCAGCGGCGCCTACCCCGTTTATCTGCACAGCTATCCCCTGCCGAGATACAGCATGTACGGCGCCGTGCCGCTGGAGCACATCCGCGAAAAACTCCTCGCCCTCAGGAAGGGCGGCCGCCTCGACCGCGTGAAGATGCTCCTGCTCACCAACAGCACCTTCGACGGCGTGGTCTACAACGTTGAGCGCGTGATGGAGCAGGTGCTGGCCACCAAGCCCGACATCGTGTTCCTGTGGGACGAGGCCTGGTGGGCCTTCGCGCGCTTCAGCTACGTGCTGCGCCAGCGCACCGCCATGCACACCGCCGAGAGGCTCGCCCGCAGGTACCGCACCCCCGAGTACCGCGCGGAGTACGAGGCGCACATCAAAGCGCTGAAGAAAGGCGAGGAGCCGCGCCTGCCCGATCCGGACAGGGTGCGCATCCGCGTGTACGCCACGCAGAGCACGCACAAGACGCTCACGTCCTTCCGCCAGGGTAGCATGATCCACATCCGCGATGAGGACTTCGCGCGCAAGAGTGAGGCCGCCTTCCACGAGGCGTACATGACGCACACCAGCACCAGCGCCAACTACCAGATACTGGCCAGCATGGACGTCGGGCGCCGCCAGGTGGAGTTCGAGGGCTATGAGCTGGTCGAGAAGGCCATCGAGCTGGGACTGCTGCTGCGCCGCACCGTGCGCGAGAACCCCCGCATGAAGAAATGGTTCGACATCATCACCATCGGCGAATTGATACCCGGAGAACACCGGCAGAGCGGGCTGGACAGCTACTACCGCCGCGACCACGGCTGGAACGCCATCGAGAAGGCCTGGGCCGAGGACGAGTTCGCCGTGGACCCCACCAAGATCAACCTGTACACGGGCAAGACGGGCATCGACGGCGACACCTTCAAGAACCTGTACCTGATGGACAAGCACCAGATACAGATCAACAAGACCAGTCGCAATTCGGTGCTCTTCATGACCAACATCGGCACCACGCGCGGTTCATTGGCCTACCTCACCAAGGTGCTGCTGAGCATCGCCGACGAGCTGGAGCAGCGCAACGCGGGCTTCGAGCACGACGACAAGAAGGCGCACCTGGCCCGCATCCGCGCGCTCACCGAGGAACTGCCGCCACTGCCTGATTTCAGCAGCTTCCACCGTAGCTTCCAAGGGCTGCCCGGTGTGCCCGGCGGCGACCTGCGCGCGGCCTACTTCCTGGCCTACAAGGAGGAGCGGTGCCGCCACGTGAACCTGCACGACGCGCTCAAGGAACTGCGCGCGGGCGGTGAACTGGTCTCGGCCAGCTTCGTGATCCCCTACCCGCCCGGCTTCCCCGTGCTGGTGCCCGGGCAGACCATCAACAGGGACATCATCGACTTCCTCATCGCCATCGACGTGAAGGAGATACACGGTTACCGCCCCGAACTGGGCCTGCGCGTGTTCACCGACGCGGCGCTTGGCAGGCAGAAGACGGGCACCGCACTGGGCGGCATGCGGCCCGCGCGCACCGCGCCGTCCGCGAGGCGCACGAAGAAGAAACGCTGATCGCCGCGCAGCGCGTTCCTTTGAGCCATGCTCTCCCTCACCGAGATCGGCAAGGCCTTTTTGATCCTCTTCGCGGTGATCGACGTGGTGGGCAGCATCCCCGTGATCCTGGACGTGCGGCAGAAGGCGGGCAAGATCTACCCGGCCCGCGCCACCCTGGTGAGCCTCGGCATCATGGTCAGTTTCCTCTACCTGGGCGAGACGATCCTGGACCTCGTGGGCATCGACGTGCGCTCCTTCGCCGTGGCCGGCTCCCTGGTGCTCTTCTTCCTCGCGCTGGAGATGACCCTGGGGGTGAAACTCTTCAAAGAGGATCTTTCCGCTCCGGGGCTCAAGGACCCCAAGCAGGACAAAAAGGTGTACAGCATCGTGCCGCTGGCCTTTCCGGTGATCGCCGGGGCCGGTACCATCACCACCATCCTCAGCCTGCGCGCCGAGTTCGCCCGGCCCAACATCCTGGTGGCCATCCTGCTCAACATCATCGTGGTGGTGCTGGTGCTGCTGCTCACCAACCGCATCGAGCGGCTGCTGGGGCGCCTCGGTCTCATCGTGCTCAAGAAGGCCTTCGGCATCATCCTGCTCGCCATCAGCGTGAAATTGTTTGCCGGGAACATAACCTACCTGTTCCCTGGACCATGAATACCGCTGTGCGCGAACCATTGAGCCGGGGACTGGGCTGGTTCCTGAACTTCCTTGTCGCCATCATCATGGTCGCCACGATCGGGCTGACCGCCTTCACCATCCATGAGTACATCATACTGAACAACGCGGAGGGCGACGCGGGCTATCCGTTCGGGTGTGAAGAGGCCGGACCGGGCTACGAGACCAAGGAGATATACCTCGCACAGAGCCGCTGGATCATCGGTATCGGTTCGCCGCTTTCCATCACCATGCTGTACGCGCTGTGGCGGGAACGCTGGACGTTGTTGATGGTCACATCACTCACTGCGACCCTTGGTTTCCTCCTGGTACCCATGATACTGCGCGCCAGCTGATGAAGGTGACCGCCTACACCGACGGCGCCGCCAGCGGCAATCCCGGCCCCGGCGGCTATGGCGTGGTGCTGGAGGCCGGCCGGCATCGCCGCGAGCTTTGGGGCGGCTACCGCCGCACCACCAACAACCGCATGGAGCTGCTGGCCGCCATCGTGGCGCTGGAGGCGCTGAAGAACCCCGGCACCGAGGTCACCATCGTGAGCGACAGCAAGTACGTGGTGGACGCCGTGCAGCAGGGCTGGCTGTTCGACTGGGAGAAGAAGGGCTTCGCCAAGAAGAAGAACCCCGACCTGTGGAAGCGCTTCCTGACCATCTACCGCCAGCACCGCGTGGGCTTCCAATGGATCCGTGGGCACAACGGCCACCCGCAGAACGAACTGTGCGACCGCCTGGCCGTGGCCGCGCGCGAACAGCCCGATCTGCCCGCAGACGAGGTGTACGAGCGCACCGGCGGGGAGGAGGGTCTATTTTAGCCGACCGCCGAGCTTGGCCATGTCGGTCCGAGCATAAGCGAAACGGCGTTCCGCAAGGCGCGCCGCGACCGAGGAACACGAGGCAATGGCCAAGCTCTACGCCACCATCAACACCGGCAAGGCACCGCTCACGCTGGAGCGCGCCACACCCAACGCGCCGTGGACCATCAAGGGCCGCCAGCCGGACCTCGTGAAGACCGCTCCCGGCCAGTACAGCGTGGTGATCGGCGGCCAAAGCCACAGCGTGCTGGTACTGAAGGAGGACAAGGAGAGCGGTACCGTGCGGCTGCGGATCGGCGCGAAGACGTACACCGTGCGACTGGAGGATGAACAGGCGCATCTGCTGCACGCGCTGGGGCTGGACAAGGCGGCGGGCGCGGCGGTGAAGGAGATCAAGGCCCCCATGCCCGGCCTGGTGCTCAAGCTGCTGGTGAAGGAGGGCGATGCCGTGAAGAAGAACGACCCCGTGCTCATCCTTGAAGCGATGAAGATGGAGAACGTGATCAAGAGCCCCGGCGACGGCACCGTGAAAAAAATACACGTGTCGAAGAAGGCTGCCGTGGAGAAGGGACAGCTGCTGATCGGATTCTGAGCCTGTCCGCTCCACGGGCCATTACCTTTGCCTGCCGTCATACTTACGGCGATGAACCATGGACCGCAAGCAATTCCTCTCCCGCTCCCTCAAGGCTTCCTTGGGCGCACTCGTAGCCGGGCCCGCACTGGCCAATATGGCCGCCGGTACCACCACCCCCGAAGGTGAAGGCGCCGGTGGGCCGCCGACCGCCGTGCCGCCCGCACCGGCCCTGCAACTGGCGCAGGTCCCCCTGCCCTATGCCTACGATGCGCTGGAACCGGCGATCGACGCGGCCACCATGGAGATCCACTACACCAAACACCACGCGGCCTATGTGAAGAACGTGAACGAGGCCATCGCTGCGGAAGGTGTCGTGGCGAAGGATGAAGCGGACCTGCTCGCCCGCATCGGCACGTTCAGCGCCAAGGTGCGCAACAACGCGGGCGGCACATGGAACCACAACTTCTTCTGGCAGGTGATGTCGCCCGCCATCGGAAACTCCCACCCGAGCAAAGTGACCGATGCCATCAACGCCTCGTTCGGCTCGTTCGACAAGTTCAAGGAGACCTTCACCGATGCGGCCATGAAGCGCTTCGGCAGCGGCTGGGCCTGGCTGGTGGAACAGGACGGCAAGCTCGCCATCGGCAGCACACCCAACCAGGACAACCCGCTCATGGACGTAAGCGAACTGAAAGGAACGCCCCTGCTGGCGCTGGACGTGTGGGAGCACGCCTACTACCTCAAATACCAGAACAAGCGTAACGAATACGTGGCCAACTGGTGGCCCGTGGTGAATTGGGCAGCGGTGGCGGAACGGCTGCGCTGAGCCCTACTCCTCCACGAGTTCGATATCGAAATCCACCAGTTCAACGAACTGCTGGATACGCGCGTCGATATCCTCACGGGAAACCTCGGCCAGGCGTTCGATACCGAATTTCTCGCAGGTGAAGCTGGCGAGCGCGCTGCCCACGATGATGGCGCGCTTGAGGTTGTCGAAACCGTGGTCCTGCGTGCGGGCCAGATAGCCGATGAAGCCCCCGGCGAAGGTGTCGCCCGCGCCGGTGGGGTCGATCACGTCCTCCAACGGCAACGCTGGCGCGAAGAACACGCGGCCCTGGCCGAAAAGCAGTGCACCGTGCTCGCCCTTCTTCACCACCAGGTATTTCGGGCCCATCGACAGGATCTTATTGGCCGCTTTCACCAGGCTGTGCTCGCCACTCAACTGCCGCGCCTCCGCGTCGTTGATGGTAAGGATGTCCACGCGGCGGATCACCTCCTTCAGCTTCTCCAGGGCGCTGTCCATCCAGAAATTCATGGTATCCATCACCACCAGGGCGGGGCGCTTCTCCATCTGGTCCAGCACCTTGCCTTGCACGGTGGGATCCAGGTTGCCCAGCATCACGTACGGTGCCTTGCGATAGGCGGGCGGCAGCTTGGGGTCCAGCTCCAGCAGCACGTTCAGACGCGTCTCCAGCGTGTCGCGGCTGTTCATGTCGTAGTGGTAGCGCCCGGCCCAGAAAAAACTCTCCTTACCCTTCAGGATCTCCAGGCCGCTCAGGTCGACACCGCGCTTTTCCAGGTCCCGCATCACGGGCACGGGGAAGTCGTCGCCCACCACGCTCACCAGGCCCAGCTTCTCCAGGAACACCGATGCGGCCAGGGAGATGTAGGTGGCGGCACCGCCCACGGTCTTCTCGGCGGTGCCGAAGGGGGTTTCGATGCGGTCGAATGCGACGGTGCCGACGGTGATAAGCTGCATGGTTCGTTCGCCGTAGCCCGGCGAAGGCGTAGGGATGGGGTTGCGTTCAGAAACAAAGAAAGCCGCGGTCGCGGCTTTCTTCTGCTCCCCGGGCTGGACTTGAACCAGCGACCCCATGATTAACAGTCATGTGCTCTAACCAGCTGAGCTACCAGGGAAGGTCCCCTCGAAAGGGACGGCAAATGTACGCGGATGGGCGATCGGGGCAACAGCTACGGTGCATTCGGCCCGGCCCCGACCGCTGGCGTCTTCTTCTCAGCGTCAAAAATGAAGCGGTAGCCCGGCTTGCCCTGGTAGCCTCGGGCCTCTTCAGCCATGCCCGGTCGCAGGACGAAGCGGCCATCGGTCAACCCTTGGGCTCTCAGGAAGTCGCGCACGGCCGCTTGCCGCGCCCACTCCAGTTCGGCGCAACGGGTCTTCAGCGGTTCAGCGCCCACGATGGCCACGCAGCGCTGGCGTTCGCCCTGGCCCACCGTGCCGGGTGAGCGCTCGTTCAGATAGCCCACGAATGAACTGTCCCGCGTGCTGAGACCATGGATGCGAGCGCTGTCCACGGCGGCCAGAACACCCGCGTAGCCCAGGAAGGTCTTCTTCACCTCAAAGGCGGCGAGTTCCTCCATTTCCTCGCGCTCGTCCACCACCGGCACCAAGGCCACGGTGAGGCCCGGCTTGGCCACGAGCCCCTTGGCCAACTGTTCCAACGTTCGGCGCTGGTCCTTGCCCAAGGCAGCCTGCAACGGAGCGAAACGCACGCATTCCAGATCCGCATCATCACCGCCGCCCACCGCGCGCACCAGCATGCGGCCCGGCGCGGTAGCGGCCTTCACCACGAGGTTCTTCAGCACCTTCCACACGATAGGCCAGGGCTTGAACCTCGGGTCGTTGATGTCGCCTTCCACCGGTACATCCAGATCGATGTTGCCCTTCACGTCCTTCAACAGGCTTACGCCCAG
>Ga0138256_10000864_pt1 | contig 32777 bp, 29 predicted proteins | sample KNB2016incub_MG_FD_105486 | JGI IMG/M metagenome (GOLD analysis project Ga0138256, IMG submission 105486) | Active sludge microbial communities from wastewater in Klosterneuburg, Austria - KNB2014incub_MG | ecosystem: Engineered > WWTP > Activated sludge > Unclassified | place: Austria... | reverse complement strand
ATAAACCTGAAAATGATCTTTATTCATATCGAGTAAGAGAATAGCGGCCGAACCTTTATCGGGTTCTTCATCAGTAAACTCGCCATTGGTGGTACAACCGAATACGCTGATGCCTGCAGCATCCAATAGACTACTGATTGCAGTTCGGTCAAGGCTTTTTGAAATAAAGCAGACGGCCAGCGTTGGTTTAAATCCGTCTGCTGCACTTTCTTCGAGTGCTGCTTTAATTTCTTCTTTTGATTTTGCTTTGATTGATTTTGCTTTCATGTTTTGTTTTTTATTTTGCCGGAAAGACGGGAAGGCGGAATAAATGAGAAACGTCTTTTCGCCTTACCGGCTGATTATCATTTTTCTTTTAATGCCACCACACAACAGGCATTGTTATGAAATTCGTTTGTGCCGATTTTAGATTTTCCATATTCGCCATAGGTAAAAAAGCCTGCCATGGGTGCATTCCAAATTTTTTGCACCTGGTCTATCTCTTCTTTCATTAAAGCCCCAAATGATAAATGTCTGCTTACGCATGAAAACATGATTAACGCCTCGGCTTGCTGCTGTGCGTTGTCCTTAATGCTTGCACATTCTGCAACTACAGTTTCTATGGAATCAAATTCCGGTGGCAGCGAAAACTTGATTTTTGATCCCTGAGGTACACTGCCCGTACAAATAAGTGAACGGTCTTCGTTATTGGCAAACCTGGTTGCCCGTATAACAGTATCTCCATTATCCCTTTCCAATTGCAATGGATAATACCAGGCGTTTTGAAATGTAACGATTCCCTTGTCTTCATCCTGCTTTACATCAACACCAAGATATTTCATCAACATATCCAGTGCAGGTTTATCATCGATGGTATATACAATATTACCTTCGCTTTTAGTAACTGTCTTTGCCGTGCCAACAGCTGTCCAGCCACAAGTAGCGATGCCTCTTACATCTATTTTATCTTCATCAATAATGAGTGCTATAATAGCGTTGTCTTTATTTTTTCCGTTGGTAAAAACAATTGGTTTTTCAGCTATTAAATCATCTCCTGCCATTCCCCCAAATACGGTTAATCCGTTTTGGACCGGCGAAGCAGGTTTCCCAAAACCTTGTATGATGCCTTCTATAATTTTATCACCATCTATGTATATTCCACCGGTGGCGATTATATACGCCGGGTTGGTAAAGATTTCTTTTCCGACAATACCTAGCTTTTTTGCGTCTTCTAAGCTGGCCTCAGTACTTGTTTCCAGAAATTCAATTTTAAAATAAGCTGGATTCATGTCGAGCAACATGATAACAATGCTTTCTTTTTCAATTTCGCCATTAATAAATTCACCTGCAGTGGTGGCACCAAAAAGCTGAATGCCTTTTTCGTCAAGTAATTTGCAAACAGCTTCTCTGTCCTGCTTAATTGATATGAATACAATGGCTAAAGTTGGCTTGAATCCATCAGTCATGCTTTCAGCTAATGCAGAACTTATTACCTCTGTTGATTTTCCTTTGATTGATTTTGCTATCATCATTATTTTTTTTCAAATGCCCATCATATTTATGAGGGCTGATTTTTTTATTTTCTTTGCTCATATATTCCGGCATCGGCATATTTAGCAGCCTCCTGCAGCAAAGCTGTATACTCTTTAATTTTTTCTGTATCGCCTTTTTTTATATAGAGTTGTTGCAGGCGATGATAAACGAATGCACTCTTTGGAAATCGTTTTAATAATTCGTCGTATATTTTAATGGCTTCGTCATACTTGCCTTCTTTTATATGGGCAGCGGCAATACTCACAGCAACGGGCCTTGCATATAATGGAGGTTCGCCATAGCCAAGATCTAATTCGTTTTTTTGCGCTTTTTTCAGCAACGTTATTGCCTTAGCATAATTACCCTGCAGGCTGGCAATGCATCCCTGCAGTTCCAGGCTGGCCGTGTTGATGGTATTCTGATAGCCACTATTCAATGTACTGTCCTTACCTGCTTGCTTTTCATTTCTCCACAACAAAGCATCCAGGTCACTGGAGTATTTTAATGCAAGACCGATATTGTTTTTATCCAACGCATCCATGCCTTTTACAAAACAGGTGAGTGCATTTTTAAATTCCATGTTCTTGTAACCAAATACACTGTCTTTATCTTTTACCAATTCAAATTGTTCTGCTGCTTTACCCCAATTGCCAAAAGCCATTTCCATTTTAGCAGGAGCCATCAGGCCCTGGTTGAAAAAAGTGCCTTCATATATTTTTTTACGGAGTTTATTCACCGGCATATTTTTTAATCTTTCTGCATAATACAATCCTTCGTTGTGCCTGCCATCATGCACACAATTATTAATGAGGTAATTGATGTTATGAATGTAGTTCCAGTTGTCTACTTCTTCAATGCCTTCATTTTTCATATAGGCTGAATCAGTTTTAACAGAAGCAACAAATGCATCATGAGCTCTTTTATAATCGCCAACCCTGTTATAAATATGGCCGGGCATGTGTACGATATGGCCCGACATAGGAGCCAGCGATGTTAAGATATCGGCACTGGCAAGCGCTCTTTCCGGGCAACAATGTTCCATCAGGTGAATCCAGTAATGATGAAAGCCATGATCATTTGGATGCGTACGCTGCACATCTTTTAATAAAAATTCGCTGTACATCTGGCCATCCATTGGTTTCATGTCGATATCAAAACCACTCATTTTAAACAAGGCCAGAAATAATTTTGCATCCACATCATCTGGGAATTTGTGTACAATGAATTCCATCTTTTTTATTATCTCAGGATAAGCGGCTTCTTTTAAAGAATCTCTGAGGATCGCCATCTCCCCATATAATTTTTCTCTTTCATTGGCTTTCGGTAATAGTTTTTTTATTTGAGCAATTGCTATTGTTTTATTGTGCATGTAAATGCTGTCTTCATCCGGACCAAGCGTTTGTAAAATTCCCCAATAGGGCATAATAGCTGCAGAGTCATTTTTAATAGCTTCTTTAAAAGAACGGTAGGCTTCAAAATCCCAGAAGTCGTGCATTAGAGAAATGCCCTGATTAAAATAAGCTTTAGTTTTGTCTGATTTGCTTTCAATCTTCATATCAGAATTGCCAATACCACTCATGATTTTGGGTGCAGGTAAGTTATGGATATAAAATACCTGTGCTCTGCCAGCCTGCATATGTGCCAGATGGTTGTGGTTTGATTGTTTGCTATCATCCGCATGATGGTCGTGTTGGGCAGCGGTCATTAAGGGTATTAGAAGGCTAAAGGCAATTAATACTTTTTTCATGTTGTCGAGTTTATTTTATAATAGAGCAAGTTGTTAATGGTTGTTTTAAAGCGCTCTTCCCACAGGGTAAAGCAGATAGCGTTCATCATAATACTTTGTTTTACTGTAGATCCACGTAAGTATCGCCAACTGGTTATTGGCAAAATCTTTTTCGGCCGCTTTTTTTTGTTCAAATTCGGCTCTTAATTCCGGAGAATCTTCCAGCATTTTTTTTGCCATGGGCTCTATTACATAGGCTTCCATATATTCTGTACGTTGAAAAATGGAGAGAAAAAATCCCCAGCTGAAATAAGAATCTTTTGACAGCGGTTCTAATAATACCATAGCCAGATCGCCCAGTGGTTGATCGGTAGAAATATACACAGAGCCGGCAGCGAAAACCTGTTCGTGTATTTCTGTTACTGTTTTGCCGCTTACCTGAATGTGTCCTTCAAAAGATTGCATGTTGCCAGCTTCATCCTGCAATTTTCCTTCCTGTATGCGGTACATTTCAACTGTTACTGTACGAGGTTGTGTAATAGTTTCCATTTTAATGCCATGCAATTTTAACCTGCTGATCACTTCATCGCAAGAAGCCGGTATCCAGTAGCCTTTGGGGCGAACAATAAAGTCTATTGGTTCGGTGCCTTTATAATTTACAATGGATTGTGTAATGGGCTTTCCCAGCCATTCAATATAATCGGCATTGGTAACCGATGATTTTTTGATGGAGGATGCAATGCCGGCAAACAACAGGCTGTCCGCAGCTTTTACAGTAGTAGCGGATTTTTGTAACTCAGCTGAGTTTTCAAAATTAATGGCCTTGTTCATCTGTGGTACTTTCCAGTCCATCGGAACTTTTGCGGCCCTGATGGCTCTATCTTTTTGTGTGATGGCTTTTAAAGAGCCGCCTTCTTTGGCTAATATTTTTAAAGTGCTTTCCAGCAAAACATAAGTGCCGAGTACCCGTTGTTTAAATGGTTTTAACGAATGATTTTCTACTAATACAGAAGCCATGTGGCGCATATTGCCATAGCTATCAGAAAATCTTGGGCCACCTGCAGTTAAAATATTCCCCTGTGTAAAATCGCTGCCGTTCAAAGCAAATAATAACTGCCCGGGAATATGGCCGTTAGCAGTAAGGTCTTTATCGGCCGTAGTTTTATAAACAGTCTCGAGCCAGCCTGCAATACCTGGTGAATTTCCCTGTATGCCGAAACCACCAAAAGTGATATCATACTGATAGTCGGCGCCATCGGTAACATGAATATCCATGTACATTGCCGGGTCGTATTCATTCATCACTTTTACTACAGCTCTCACTTCTTTGGTATCAAGCTTGGCATAATCCCGGTTAAGATTTAAATTTTGTGCATTGGTGCGCCAGCCCATGCTCTGCGGCCCACGTTGGTTAGGTCTGTTAAAAGGCGAAGTTCTTTCATGTGCATCCACGCTTAAAATAGGGATGAATAAAAAATTTACTTTATCCAACAGGTATTTTTTATTTCCAAAAGCAATATCCCGTAGCAACATCATGCCTGCATTTTTGCCATCTATTTCACCGGAGTGGATACCAGCCTGCACCAGCAATAATGGCTTCGCAGAATTTTTTAAAGCCGAAGCCGTAATATTTTTTTCAGTTGATGCAATGATCATGTTTATATCCCTGCCTTCTACACTTTTGCCGATTGAAATCATGCGGAGCAGGGGAGAAGCGGCATCCAGTTTTTTTAACCAATCCATGGTTTCTTTGTAAGATGGCGTATTGATAAAGCCCGATTTTTCGGTGGGAGTTATCCATGCATTACCGGCTTTTGCAATGAGTAATTCACTTTTGCCTTTCCATTCGATAGCAGGAGGTAAAAAAATTTGTGCAGTAGCAGAGGCGATGCTGATACTGAAACATACTATCCATACAAGGCTGTTTCTTTTTGTCATTATTTTATTTTTCTTTTATTGCTACCCAGCAACAAGCGCCGGAATGAAATTCCTGTTTTCCTTTTTTAGTCCTGCCGATTTCACCATAAGTGAAAAATCCAGCCATCGGTGTTTTCCAAACATCTTGTAAACCTTCATTTTCCGCTGTAGTCAGTGGCCCTAATACGGGTTGCCTGCCTGCACAGGAAAAAATTAATAATGCATCTGCATCCAGTTGATTGCTATTTTTTAAATGGTTTGCCTCATCAATAATTTCTTCAACAATATCAAATTCGGGCGGCATGGAAAACCAGAGTTTTGTGCCTTCTTTAGTTGGAATGTCTACCAGCAATGCATTTTCGTTATAATCAATACTCCGTGGTGTTATTAAAATAGTTTCGCCGCCTGGTTCTCTCTCTGTAATAAAAGGATAAGAAAAACCGAGTTCATCTGCTAAATTAAATGCCCGGTCTGTCTTCTTATCTTCTTTCCCAAGATATTTGAAATACATATCCGCTGCAGGCATATCATCTATGCTGTAAATAGTGCTGCCAGTACTCTTGGTTACGGTTCGGGCAATGCCCATGGGTTTCCATCCTGTAATAGCCATGCCTTGTAAAGAAATTTTATCGCCATTTAAAACAATAGCTGCTATGCCTAAGTCAGTTTCTTTTCCATGGGTAAAAATGTAACTGCCGGTAAAGGTTCCATCATCGCCGGCTAATCCGCCAAAAAATATTTTATCTGGCCCAATTGTTTTTTCAATGCCTTTCACCATTGACGGTCCGTCAAAATATTCTCCTTTTGATGACATGCCGGTACTGCAAACAATCATGGAAGGGTTCTTGAAAATCTGTAATGCATTTCCCGCCAATTGAGCAGCAGTATCACTTATTCTTCGTTCACCTATTTCTTCAAATAAAATGGCAAAATTTTCTTTTGATAAATCCAGCAGCATAATAACTGTTTCTCCTTCACTTTGATGACCGTTAATAAACTCTCCGCAGGAAGTGGCACCGAGAATATCAATTCCTTTTTTATATAATAATTCAGTTACAGCTTTTCTGTTTTGCTTGATGGAAATAAATACAATGGCTACTGTGGGTTTATAATCATCTGCCATTGCCTCTTCTAAAGCAGTTCTAATTTCTTCTGTTGATTTTCCTTTGATTGACTTTGCTTTCACAATTGTTAATTTATAATCGTTAATTGTTGATGGTTGTATATTCAGATTTTTTTAACAGGGTTCAGTTATATTTCCTGATTAAAAATTAGCCATTCACAATTATTCATTGGTTTATTATTTTTCTTTTAGTACCACCACACAACAGGTGTTATTATGAAATTCATGTTTACCGGTTTTGGATTTCCCATATTCGCCATAGCTGAAAAAACCTGCCAGGGGAGCACCCCAAACCTGTTGTACCTGGTCGATCTCTTCTTTCATTAATATACCAAATGATAAATGCCTGCTGATACAGGAGAACATAATTAAAGCATCTGCCTGCAGCTGCTTTTCATTTTTCAATTCAGTACATTCTTCCACAACTTTTTCTATAGCATCAAAATCGGGGGGAAGTGAAAACCTGACTTTAGAACCTTGCGGTACGTTACCAGCACAGATAAGAGACCGGTCTTCCCGGTTGGCAAACATGGCAGTACGCATTACGGGGGCTACATTTTCCCTTTCCATCTGAAGTGGATAATAAGCACCAATCTGGGTGACTATTTCTTTGCCTGCATCAAAATCTATTTCAACACCCAGGTATTTTATAATTGTATCCAATGCAGGCTTATCATCAATTGTATAAACTACGTTTCCGGCACTTTTTGTAATTGTTTTGGTAGTGCCAATTGCTTTCCAGCCACAGCTGGCAATGCCGTTTATTTCAACTTTATCTTCATCTATAATGAGTCCCAACAGGCCTTTATCACTGCCTTTTTTATTTGTAAAAACAACGGGTCCCTCCAGTTTAAGATCGTCGCCGGCCATGCCTCCAAAAATGGCAACATCGCTGCCATAACCTTTGGTTATGCCTTCAATAATTTGTTCGCCATCCTGTGATAACCATCCCGAAGCAATTATAAAAGCAGGATTTGAAAATCTATTTTTTCCTTCGATGCCCAGTTGGATAGCATTTTCCAGCGTTGTATGTTCACCTGTTTCTGAAAATACTATCCTGAAATATTCCGGCTTCATATCCAGCAGCATGATTACGCAACTTCCTTCCTCTATTTCTCCGTTGATGAATTCGCCGGAAGTAGTTGCTCCGAATATTTGAATGGCTTGCTCATCCAGGAGGCTGATAATTGCATGTCTGTCTTGCTTGACAGAGAGAAATACAATTGCTAATGTGGGCTTAAAACCATCAGCCATCGTTTCAGTAAGTGCACTCTTAATTTCTTCTGTTGATTTGCCTTTTATTGATTTTGCCTTCATTACAGTCAGTTTGATTTGTACCCGGTAAGTTAACCAAGTTTTATGATGATACCCAATGTGTTACACTACATATAAATACCAATAATCAGCGCTATCATACAAATAATGGTAAGTGCAATTATTAGCGGCATGATAAATTTGAACCAGGTCTTCAAACTTACATTTACCATCGCCAGTGATGGCAGTATGAGCCCGGTTGGTGCCAGGAACGACATGAGGCACATGCCATACATGTATGAGTTCACAATTTCACGGCCCGGTATATTTACAAGAATGGCCAACGCACCAATGATGGGCATGGTTAATACTGCCATGCCGGATGATGACTGTATAAAAATTGAAAACACAACATAAAACAACAGCAGCAACAAAATAAAAAAGGCTGGTTGCATGCCTTGTACCGTATTGGCTGTAAAATATAATATGGAATCACTGATATGCCCTTCGTTTAAAACGATGGTAACGCCTCTTGCCACACCAACAATGAAGGCTACTGATAGCAAACTTTCTGCCCCTTTGATAAATTCCCTGATAAATACTTTTTCATTGATTCGGCCAATTACGGCAACCAGTATAGAGCAAGCCAGGAAGAGTGCCGACATTTCTGTTGTCCACCAGTCCAGAAATACCACGCCGCCAATCATTGTGAGGAAGGTTACAATATAAATCAGCAGCAATAATTTTGTTTTTCCTTCCAGTTTTGGCGTTGTATCATTATTTATATGTACGTCGTAAGGTGGTTTTACATCGCCATCAATTTTATACACCAATGAAGCGGTTGGGTCTTTTTTTATTTTAGATGCATACCTTAAAATATACCATACCAGCATTGCGGTAACAATTACCCAAAGTATGAGTCGTTCTGTTAATCCATCCATCCAGTTTATGCCTGCAGCATTGGACGCAATAATAACTGAGAATGGATTAGAGAATGCAGGAAGACAGCCGATAGCCGTGCCTCCGAAAATAATGGCAAGCGGAACCAGCAGATCGTAACCGGCAGCTAAAAATAATGGAACAAGTATGGGATAAAAAACCAGCGCTTCTTCTGCCATGCCATACGATGCTGCGAAAAAAGAAAACACGCTGGTAAGAATAATAATCAGCAAGTGTTCACGTCCTTTCATACTGTGCGCCAGCCAGGTGATGCCCTTTATCATGGCACCGGTTTCGTTGAACACAAACATGAACCCGCCAATGATGAGAATAAATAAAATAATATCAATGCTGTCCATAATTCCTTTTATGGGTGCCTGCAAAATGGCGATGAATCCCTGTCCGTTTCTTTTTTGTTTGGTGAAAGTGCCCGGCACAGAAACTGCTTTACGAATTTCACCTTGAATAAATTTTTCAACTTTAATCTGTATGCCCAGGCTGTCTAATGTTTTTTGTGTTAGCGGAAGGCTGATTTCACCGGTATCGGTAACCATGGTAAATGTTTTTTCATTGGCCGATAGTTTATTGTATTGCCCGGCAGGTAAAAGCCAGGTGCCGATTGCTGCCAGTATAATCACCATCATCAGGATTGGAATAGGACCGGGGAATGATCTTTTATTTGCCATGTTCTAGTTTTTTTCTTTTTTATACATCTTCATCACAAAATAAATCAGTACTACAACAGCAATGAAAATAAGTGCTGATAAAATTTCCCATTTTGTTAAACTGGTAAGCAGCCAAACAATTGCTGCGATGCCAATAAAAGGAATAATCAATCCACCAGGAATCCTGAATGTTTTTTCGGAAGCATCCTGTTTCTTAGTCCTTAATTTAATGGCAGCCAGAATAACTGACAGGTAAATTAGCAATATGGCTGCGCTTGCCAGCACAGCCAGTTGTTTAAACCCACCTGCAACAGAAAGAATAAAAATCAATGAACCATAAACAATAATTGCCCAATAAGGTGTGGCAAATTTTGGATGAACTTTCGCAAGTGTTTTCGGAAACATGCCATCTTTTGCGCCGGCAAAAAGTAATCGTGGCGTTGCAAGTACATCGCCGCTTACTGTGGTAAAGCAAGAGAATGCTGCAGTAAGTAACAGGATGGTGGCTCCAACGGGACCAACAATTTTTTCGGCAATGGCAGCCAGGGGAGCATCTTTAAAATCGGCAATCTGAGAACCCAATACACCCTGGGTTACCACTTGCAGCAGCAGGTAAATGATAAGTATTAATAATCCTGCCAGTAAAATGCCCATAGGCACTGTACGTTTTGGATTTTTTATTTCGCCACTTACACTTAGTGCAGATTCAAACCCGGCAAAAGCAAAAAATAAAACAAGGGCAGTATTACCAAATGATTTCAGCGAAGGAATATGATCCCAGTAAAGGTTATCTGTTTTGACATAGCCAAAACCAAAAATGATAATGGCGAGCAGCGGTATTAATTTTACAAGTGTAACAATTTTAATAAAAGATACGCCTTGTTTAGCACCACGTATGTTGAGCAATATCATAAAACTCATCAGTACAAAAAAGAAAACGGCACGCAGCCATGGATTTAAAAAAACAGGAAAAACAACAGCCAGTGAATCGGCAATGATATTCAATAAAGCCGCATCGCTTAAAGCACACCAGCCAAAAAAGAATAACCAGTTAACTATAAAACCGGGGATTTCGCCAAAAGCGGCAACCACATATGCATACGAGCCACCACTGCTTGTTACACGGGCACCTGTTTCGGCATAACAAAGCATGATGGTTGCCAGCATGATAGCACAAAAAATATAACTGAATATGCCAAAGGCGCCCATTTGTATACCCACTACAGCGGGTAAAACAAAGATGCCGGCACCTATAGTAAAATTGACAATGGTAAGTGCAAGGCCCGATACACCAACAACCCGTTCTAATCCTTCTTCTGTTTTTTCATTTGCCATGTTTATTTTGTTTTACAGGAATATTATGTGATAAATTATTTGATGAATCACATACGCTCCGATAGCGACCAGGTAAGGCTGGTATTTCTTTTGATTCTTTTTATCGTACAAGACGAGGCTTATTAATATCGAATAGATAATTCCGTACTGCACATTTTGTGTAAGCACATCTCCCCAGCCCAGCAGTATTGGCCCGATACGGCCAACAGTTGGGCCTAACAAAACCAAGGCAGAAGCGATCATATACCGCATATGTTTGGCAGTCTTCTTTTTATTATAAATTGCCAGCGAGTAAAAAAGTATCAGCAAAGAACCGTCGGCCAGCGAAAAGAATAAATTAGGATACTCTCCGAGATTATATGTTCTTATTATTCTTGGAACAAATGATAAGATGAGTAATGGGAAAATAAAATAGGTAAGCCTGCCAACTTTTTTATGCAGTGATGTTTTTTTATTTACAATCAAAAAGGGTTGTATAATCAATATAACAACCCATAATGTTGCTATTGCAGCATGAATATGAATGTACGCATCTATATCTTCCTCAAAGTTGGGAAATGATTGAAAATAGGTTTTGTAAAAACCTGCGAATATTAAGGGGATCAATAAAAGTAGAAAGTAACCGAGGTATCTGTATTTTTTATCCATGTGAATTAAATGGCAGTTATAATTTTATTTTTTTGCCGGGAAGGCTGGAAGTCGGTAATTTAATTTTGATTTGTACTTTTTATTGCTTTCTTATCAGTGTAATACAAACCAAGCAACGGTTTTAACTTTTTTTAAATTAATTCAACCTGTCCATTCCTTCAATTGCCCGGTAGGGAGTTTTAAAAAAATCATTAATGTTTTCGTTAAACTGTTTACTGTAATTAATGGGTGTGGCATGTCCCGAGTTGGGAATGATCCATAAATAAGATTGCGGTATGTTTTCTGCAATCAGCAATGTATGCCTTGGCAGCAGCGCATCGTGGTCGCCGCCAATAACAAGGGTAGGGCATTTGATGGTATGCAGTTGTGGCAATGTTATGTTTGGCTCTCTCGTCATCATCTCCATCAGTTTGTATTGATTTTTTATTTCGGGAGTTTGTTTTACTGTTTTCAAAGAATCAACCAGGCTGCCCAGCCAGTTAAAAAGTGATGGCTCAACTGCAGATGAATCGGGCCAAAGGTTGGCGCCTGTAACAGCAAGTTTCTTTACTTTTTCCGGATGGCGGATGGCCAACAGTAAACCATTGATGCCGCCATCGCTCCAGCCAATTACAAAGCAGGAGTCAAGATGAAGATGATTCAGCAAAGCATTGAGATCATCGGCCATCAATTCATAATTTAATGAATCACCGGTATCTGTTGACTTTCCCTGCGCCCTGCTGTCGGCAAGTATCACTTTATATTCTTTTGAGAAGTACGGAATCTGTTTGCTGAAATCTTTTATACTGCCTCCATTGCCATGAATGATAAGCAATGGTGCACCGCTGCCATAGATTTCGTAATACATATTGAAACCACGCATTTTTAATTGCTGACCTGCTTTGGGGTTGTTGCCATATTCAGGTTCGGTTTGGCCGTACACAAATCCTGTAAGGATTATTGCTGCGATGGTAATGATGAAATGTTTTTGCATATTGTTCAAGTTTAGATATAAATGGTATGGTTTGATGAGCATATTATTTTTTACATAATCTACTTACCTGTATTGTTGCTGAAATCAAACCGCTTGTATTCGGATTCATCGGGCGGGCCTGCTGTAACCTGTAAGAAAGGTTTACCTGAAAGCGTCATAATGACTGAGCCAAAAGTAAACCCGCCATTTTTTGGTGCTCGGCAAACAGGATTGTTGCTGTCATCTTTTGACCGCAATGTTTCTTTTATCAGTACATCATCAACAACAGCCTTCCCGGCAATCCTGTTTGTAACTGCAGCCAACCGGATAGAACTGTTATGTTCTGCAGGCTTAGCAGACAGTGTGGGGTCATATTTTTTAAACCATTCTTTTACATCATCATTCACCAGTGGGTGGTTGGTATGGTAAATGGTACCATTGGCATTGTTTGGATTAAACCTTACAACTTTATTGGCCGAAGCTTCAAAATCAAAAACCTCATCACCAATACCGATGATATAATTCTGTCCGGAAGCGTGTGGCACGGTTTGAATAAAATTCAGCAGCTCATTTTTATCGCTACTGTTTAGGATGCGCCTTACAATAAATGCAACAGGCAAACCCGTTGTAGAAGCTTTCAACTGCATCAGCGTATTCATGCAGGCACCAATTCCTTTTTCGTTCATACCGTTTAATGCAATAATACCGGGATGCGTTAGAATAAATTGTTCGGGCCTTGTGCTGGTTCTTGATAAACGGATCAAAACCTGGTAGCCATCTGTATAGCTTTCAATGTCCATGTTTTGAGCAATATAAGCCGGTTGGCCTTTCGTAGCGGGAACACCCATGCCACTGCAATGATGATTGGCAAGATTATTTTGATACACCCAGAATTCATCCAGTAAATTAAAAACCATGATATCTTCCAGTGTCTGAGCCGAGCCGTCAGCAATACCTTTCACTTCTTCGTAAAGCTCGGGTGTATATTTTTTTATGGCATCAGTAAACCTGGCATATTCACTAAATTCTTTGATGGCCAGATCAGCCTCTTTTCTAAGTGCCTTTGCTGTATTAGCTTTCATCAGTGTAACTAATTCGCCTATTTCCTTTTTCAACAATTTGCCATGTTGCAAACCCAGTTGGTAACCGGTTTCGGTAAAATTGATTTCTCTTATCTCACCTTTTTTTTGGGTTGTGAATTGTCCAAAAGCGGAAAAAGAAATCAGCAAAATACAAAGGGCAATTAATCTTGTCATGATTTTTGAGTTTAATTTATTTTATAGATAAACTTTTTATGATACTGTCTTCAACGGCCTCTTTAATTTTTATAACCTGATCAAGCTGATCATTTGGAACCATGGTTGATAAAATATATTGCTGCACTTTCCAGTCATCTCCTTGTTTTACCAACACACCTGAGCCTCTGCAAATTTTCATTTGTGTATTCAGCAGTTCATCAAACCAGGCAAGGGTACCGGTTTTATCAAAATAGATATGCCGTTCCATGGCTGTAAAATCCCAGGCACGGCCTTTATCAAAAATGGGTTTGGCCCAGGCCATAAATGCTGTTTTATTCCAGCGCTCGGTTGCATCAGTACCGGTAAAGATGGCATCATCGGTATAAAAATTAAAGTAGGCGTTAAAGTCGGCTTTGGCAGCGGCTCTGTTAAAGGAATCGAGCATAGAAGATATCTGTGTTTTTTCTTTTGCTGTATCAACCGAAGTGGATTCAACTGTTTTTGTTTCGGAATTGCAGGAAAACAAGAAGCTGGTAGTTGCCAGCATCAACAGCGTAATTAACTTTTTCATTTTTTTTGATTTTGTATCATAAATAAAATATAAAGAACGGCTGCATCAGCAGCCGTTCTTTAATGAATTCTTATTTTGACTTATGCACTTCCAGTTCAATTTCTATCATAAATTCCGGCAGTGCCAGTTCTTTAACACCCAGCCACGAGCCTGTTGGAAACTGCTTTTTATAAATTTCATTCCGGTATCCGGCATGTTCAAGAAATTTAGGCATATTGGTAGTGAATATATTTTCTACAACTACGTCATCAAAAGTACAGCCATAATGTTTTAATACTTTGTCCAGGTCGGCATAACAGTTTTTCATTTGTTGCAGCAGATCGTCCTTTGCGGTTGGATTACCTTTATCATCCATACTTACTGCTCCTGATACTTTAATATCATCACCGATCTTAACTGCATGAGAATAACCATAAGCTTTTTCCACTTCGGGCCTCAGCAGGAAGTATTCGGGCTTTTCTGCATTTTCAACAGCTTCTTTTGCTTCATGTTTTTCAGCTTCGGATGATGCCTGGTTGCAACTGAGTGCAACAAAACATAAACTAGTAATAAGAGCAATACCTGTTAGCTGGTTAAAGAGTCTGAATTGTTTCTTCATTGATTGATCCGGGTTTAAAAATTATTAATTGTCAACTGCTCCCACAATCATTGTTACACCACCAGTTGCAAAATTGGCAATGTCGGCAGCAGTAACCATCCCTTCGTGTGAGCTCATGGTTGCCTGCAGGGCTTCGGGGTTGCTGAACCAAAACTCCGCCATGCGATAATGGGCAGGTTTGCTGCCATCAGGTGCACTCAAAAATTTTGTGTACTCAATTTTATCAAAGCCACTCATTTTTGAGGCAATAGGTAAATGTGTGTTAGTGTAATAAACTTCAAAGGCTGCCGTATCTGTCGGGTGCCCGTAAATCACTGTAAGCTTGATCATGATTTTTATTTTTTGATTGTTTAAACTTTTATTAATCTACATCATTTTTTATTACAATAAATGATTACGGCTAAACTTATTTGAGCACATTTTTTCCAGTTGCCTGTATAATTACATTTCTGTCGTAATAGGATGCATAATGATCAATTAATTTACCAGCATTAAAATGAACTGAAAAATTCATGCGAAGCCCAACCGGCTTGCCATTAAATACCATGGTATTGGTGAAATAAACAATATCCCAGATACCCATTGGAAAGCCACCTTTAGGCTGGGTGTATACATTGATGGGAATATGGTTGAACTCATCCATCGTCATAGAGTTTATGCCCGATGTATCACGCCAGTTTTTCCACCAGTTAATTACATTGGTTTTTCCTTTAAGTGTGGTACGGGTAGCTGCATCACCATTCGGAAAGCTGTAAACAACACTGTCGGCAAGCATTGCTGCCCAGTCGTCAAATTCAAAATGTGCCATATGCTGAAATGCCTGTTCACTCAGTACGGCATATTCCAGTGGTGCAATTTTAAAAAGAGGGTTGGTAACAGAATCTGTTACTGCTGCTGTATTAGTTTTAATTTCTTCTTTTGCATCCTGAGCATTATTGCATCCGGCAAAAAGAACAATGGCTGCTGTAAGCAGGTAGTAAGATAGTCTCATAATATTTTTATTTTGTATAACAGTTATAATACCATACCCGTATTTATATTATTAATAAACCAAGGCATTATAAACATAATTAAAAGAAACAGACGGGTAACGGCTTAGAGGACGAACAGCATATATTAATGTCCGAATGAGTGGTTTTATTTAGCAGGATTTTGAGATATAAAGTTTATGGCAAAAAATCCCACGTTATATGCTGTTACTTCTTACTATCTACAAAATACATATCAATCTCCCCTTTATTTTTGGCGGCTACTTTTCCACGGTAGGTACAATTAAAATGGTTTTTAACCAGTTCATAAGTATCTCCCGAAATATTTATTTTCCCGGTTTCGCTCTGCCGCTCCATTTTAGAAGCCAGGTTAACCGTATCGCCCCATATATCGTAAACAAATTTGCGAATGCCTACAACACCCGCAACTGCTGGTCCGGTATGCAGCCCAATACGGATATTAAACTCCGGAAGATTTTGAATTTTTTTAGTAATGCATAAACCACGGGTAAACTCCTGCATATCCATGGCAGCATTTACAGCAATGACCGCATTGTTTTCCACATCTGCAGGCAGGCCGCATGCACACATATAGCAGTCGCCGATGGTTTTTATTTTTTCCATGCCGTATTTTTCTATTATGTGGTCAAAGCCACGGAAAGTATCATCCAGTTGGGCAACCAGTTCATCCGGCATCATGTTTTCGGCAATGGTGGTAAAGCCAATAATATCGGCAAACATTACAGTTATCTGGTTGTGTTTTCGGGCAAATGATTTACCAAACTTTTTTAATTCTTCGGCAATTTCTCCAGGTAAAATATTCAGCAACAGTTTATCCGACTTGGTTTTTTCAGCTTCCAGTAAAGCCGATTTTTTTTCAATTTCCAGTGTACGTTCTTTTACCTTCTCTTCCAGGTGTTCATTATTATCCTGTAATTCTGTTATCAGGTGTTTATTATCGCGGCGAAGCCGAACAGCTTCCAGTGCATTGTCAATGGTTATTTTTAATTCATCCTTATCCCAGGGTTTGGTAATATAGCGGTAAACCATACCGGTGTTAATGGCTTCAATAATGGCATCCATATCGCTGAATCCGGTAAGTATCATACGGATATTATCTGGCTCGTCGGGCAGTTTTTGCAAAAACTGCACACCGGTCATATTGGGCATGCGCTGATCGGTAACAATTATATGAATATCATGCTCTTTAAAAATTTCCATCCCTTCAGCACCACTCTGCGCTGTAAAAATATTATAGTAACGGCGCAGGGCAGCCCTGAAGGAAGTAAGATTGTTTTCTTCATCATCCACATACAGAATATTAAAATCGTGGTTGTCTTTTGATTCCATTTTTATCAGGTTGTTTTAAGGTTACTGTTTTTTAATTGATTTACAGGCAGGGTGATAATAAATGTTGTGCCTTTACCGGGTTCCGATTGCACTTCAATTTTGCCATTGTGTTTTTCAATGATGCCATAACTGATGGACAGACCCAGACCCGTGCCTTTGCCTACATCTTTGGTTGTAAAAAAGGGGTCGAATATTTTTTGCCTGATTGCTTCACTCATGCCGCTGCCGGTATCCCGGATAGAAATTTTTACTGTTTCATTTTCCTGCCATGTTTTAATGAATATTTTTCCCTGTTCGGGTATGGCCTGCAGAGCGTTTGATAAAATATTCATCAGCACCTGGTTTATCTGCCCCGGCAAACAATCCACTTCAGGGAGTTTTCCAAAATCTTTTTCTATTTCCACCCTGTCCTTGTACACACTATGCAAGAGTGTTAATGTTGATTCTATGCCTTCGTTCATATCTGCTTTTTTCACTACATTCTGATCGAGCCTCGAAAAATTACGCAGCCCTTTTACAATTTCCGTAGTGCGGCTGGCACCTTCTTCAATACCCCTTAGTAAATCCTGAACTTCCTGCATGGAAAAATTTATATCGCTGTTCCTTTTAAACTGGTGCACTTTCGAAAACATGCCTTCCAGTTTATTTTCCTTTATAACTTCTTCATAACGGTTTATACATTCAAGTATATCGTTCAGGTCCTCTTTTAATGGTTTTATATTTGCGGAAACAAAATTGATTGGATTGTTGATCTCGTGTGCCACGCCTGCTGTTAACTGGCCAAGCGAAGCCATCTTCTCCGACATGATTAGCTGCTGCTGTGCTTCTTTTAAATCACTTAGCAATTTGTTCAGTTCAGTATTTTTTTCTTCAATGAGCTTTTTCTGCTTATCCATTTCAGTAAGGGTGCGGTTTATTTCATCCTTTGCATTTTCAATTATCTTTTTCTGCTTTTCTATTTCTTCTATGCTTGCATTCAGGATATTGGTTATAGCTTCTTTGTCAACCAGGGTACGTTTATATTTAAATTCAAATGATTCAACTTTTTTTTGAACAGCTTTTACTTCCTTTAAAAGCAGCTCTTTTTCTTCATCATTAATGGTTAACGCCTGTATTTTTTGTTTTAATTCTTCCAACGATAAACAGATTTGATGAACAGGTTATTTTTTTTCTTCTAAAATTACCATGGAGCAGGTTTCATTATGAAAATCGCAAACGCAGTCTTTAGCAGTACCTATTTCGCCATAAGTAAAAAAGCCAATCAACGGTTTATTCCATATCTCTCTTATCTTACCTGCTTCATCTTCTGTCATGGGCCCCAGGGCAAGGTGTCTTGCCTTGCAGGAAAACATGATAACGGCATCAGCTTCAGGAATGGATTCTTTTAATTTACTTACTCTTTCAGCAGTTTTTTCTATGAGGTCGAAACCGGGCGGTACCGAAAATTTTACTTTGCTGCCCTGCGGAATACCGCCGGCAAAAATCAATGCCCTGCTGTCAATATCCACCATCAATGGTGCCCGCAATACCACATTACCATTGGCTTTTTTCATCTGCAGCGGATATTGAGCAAAGTTCATGGCAATGATCTCCGAACGGTTATCTACACTTTCGGTAAACTGGAAAAATTTTACAAACACATCTACCGCCGGTTCATCATCAATGGTGTACACAATATTACCTTCCGATTTAGTTATCGTTTTCTCTACACCAATATTATCCCATCCGCTGGTAGCAAGTCCTTTTACGTTCACGGTATCATTATCAATTACCAAAGCAATAAGCCCGTTTGACGATTCGTAATTGTTGCTGAAAACATAAGAAGCTTTCATGGTAAGGTCATCGCCGGCCAGGCCGCCATACAGCGGGATAGTGTTATCAAAATCCTGTACGCCTTTTATGATTTGCTCCGCATCAATGGTAAGGCCACTTGAAATTACAATGACAGAGGGATTGGAAAATGTTGTTTTCGCAAACTTTGCCAGGTCGTTGGATACTTTATAGGTATCTGCCGATTCCTCATAAAAAATTTTATAATTTTCCCGTTTCATATCCAGCAACATAACTACGGTACTGTGTTCCATTACTTCCGAATCAATAATTTCGCCTGCCGTTGTTGAGCCAAAAACATCTACCTGCTTTTCGTTAAAAAAATCAATGAGCTGCTTACGGTCCTGCATGGCAGAACAAAATATGATAGCCAGTGTGGGAGTGAAACCTGTGACGGCCACTTTCGAAAACTTTGATTTTATCTCATCAATATTTTCTCCGTAAATGTTATTTGCTGTCATGGTTATTATTTTTTAGTATTTTTTTTGGAAGGTTTTTCAGGCAACGTTCCGTTCTTAAATCCATTGGCAATGGTTGATACATTACCTGTTATGATGGATATTAATTGGGGGATAAAGGACCCTTTGACTGTATTGCTGAGCCAGGGATTCATAATGGTGGAAATGATAAAGTTGATTGCCAGGTCTGGTCCATTGGTAACTTCAAGCCTTTGCCTGAGTTTATCTACAAAAACATTTCCGTAATTACTCCTGGTGAACGATGATGAAGTTACTACAATTTCGGGAACATGTTCAGGTTTTCCCGGTTGTTTGCTGAAGCTGAATTTCCTGAAAATTGCATCATTAAAATCATTGGTCTTCTGCATGTCGGTATTTGCTTTACCGTTCTTGTCATAAAAATTATACATGTAAGTTATGATGGTCTGGTCGGCACCCAGTTCTTTAAATAAGGCAAAAGCTTCGGTATCAGCCATCAGTTGTTCGTTGGTTTTATTTACAATCCTGTCACGAATGAATTCATATTGCTTTTTAACATCAGCCGGGCTTTTTCCCTGCTGGATAGCAGGTATGGGCACCAGCGGAACAACAAAGAAAGGGAGGTTTGCAATATTTAAACAAACCAATGCGGCATAAAATCTTTTTGCATTGAAATAACAGTCGCCCGAAATTTTACCATAGCCATCGGCATTGGGGCGAATTACTTTATGGCTGAAATAAACCGCTGCAGCTGCCGCACCGGGTTTTGATCCTTCCACACCATATACTCCAACCGTTGGGTCTACCGTACCATGATAAATAACCGGTGCTGTAAAAGAAACCAGGTTACGCATGGCCGAATTGCGGTAACACAATCCACCGGCAGGATAAGGAACATAGCCCGATTTGTGCGGATCAATGGTTATAGAATCGGCATTTTGTAGCACCTGGTATTGCTGCGTTACATAAGCGCTCATGGGTAAAGCAGCCATTGCCTTTTTACTGATTGCTGTGAAGAATGCAGGATTTTTATCGTCGCCGCTGTTGAGCATGGTTTTATAATAACCGCCCCAGGCAGCATCTGCATGAATGGCAAATTCAAGTCCTTTCTTGCGATAGGTTTCTCTTATTGCCAGCACTTCTGCCAATGGGTCAACAGCGCTTTCCTCGGTAGTGCCCATGATAACAACCACATTCAGCAATGGCGTTTTGCTTTTCAGGCAGAGGTCAAGCTTTTTTATCAACTCTTTAGTTTCCATCTGTGCCCTTTCATTTACATAAACACTTATCATGTTGTTGGCGCCAATGCCCAATATGGCCGCTCCTTTTGGCCAGGAGTAATGCCTGGTTGCCGAGCATAAAGAAACCGGCGAATTTGTGATTGTGGGTAAATACCAGGATAATAGCTTGTGATAACCTATACTTTGCACGGTATAGTTTGAAATGGCATTGCTCACTGTCGTGAGATCAATTTTATACTCTGTTGAAATATTATTGGCCATGGCCAGTATCTCTTCAATAGGCAGGTTTAAAATGGTCCAGTCATCAATGGTAAGTAATGATTTTTTTATACCGCCGAGTGTTGTAACCTTAAAGTTTTTTGCTGCTTTTAATGCAGGGTCGCTTTGTATGGCAGCCCGTACACTCACAGGATACAATTTTAAATTTCTTGCCATCCATAATCCTTCCAGGTTAGCTACCGATCCATCGCAGGTAATATGCCCCCAGCCTGTTACCTGCTGGTTTGCCGGTAATTTGAATTCGCCTTTTTTTGCGCCAATGGGATTTATGGAATAGCCCAGCATTTTACACAGCTCGTTGCCCACGTGCATTTCCAGTATGGTGGTTACCGGCGATGCTTCTGCAGCTACATTGTTCTGGTTATAAAGCAGTGCAGCAAAATAACCAAGTATGCCGGGTATGGTAGTGTCCCAAAGCATGTGGCCTACGGTACGCATACTGAAAAAAGTGCCTGAACCTTTTAACTCGGTAATGAGTTTATCATATTCGGTGTTTATAAAACTTAAGGTGTCAGTAAAATCTTTCGACTGCTGAATGGTTTTATCAATATAATCGGGATCGGCAGGGAAATAATTTTTACGGTAATCAACATTACCCTGCAGGGCTTTTTGTATAAGTTGCTGCATATACACAAAATTATCGCCCCTGGTGCCGGGAAATATTGCTTCAATGCATTCGCCACCCGAACCCTGTAATTTTGTTTTTGTTTTTGCCGGTTTATTTAAATGTGTTTCCAGTAAATGCTGGGCAAATAAAATGGAGTTTTTTTTGTCGGTGTGTAACATGAGTTTAAAGATTTGAATTGGGGGTGATAAATTTTATATTCAATCAGTTTCGATTCTGGTTTTATTTCTTCATTTAAAAACAGCTAACGGGTTGTTTATTAACCAGGGGAGATGGTAATCATCTCCCCCGGTTATATTATACCAATCAGGCTGTTAAATCTGAATTGAAACAATCCCTGAATATTTTCCAGGCGCCGTCTTCCTGTTTCCAAAGCTGGATGGATTTTCCGATATCTTTATTTACGCCGCCTTTCTGGCTGAGTGTATAGGCTTCCTGCACACCCACTACATCTATATTACCATACACGGTGGTGGCAGTAACTTTGTATTGGGTAAATCCCTGCTTGATGTAAATGGCAATGGCCGCCTGTATATTTTTACGGCCTTTAACCGATGGCGCTCCTCCAGCCATAAATTCTGCATCAATGGTATAGCATGCTGCTACGCCGGCTGCATCGCCTTTGCCCATAGCAGCGGCAAATTGCTGGTTTCTTTCATAAATGGCTTCTTTAACCGATCCAAGGCTGAAAGCCGGTTTTGCTTTTTTTTGAACTGTTGCTGTTTTCTTTTGAACTGTTGCTGTTTTCATTGTTAGTTTTTTATTGTTTTAAATAATGAGAAATTTAATAGTGTAATGCTGCTATTCATGTTTTCGCAAATCATTTTGTTTTTTTAGCGATGCTGATATCATTACATGACCGGTGGTACTGCTGCTGCAGCGACTATTTCTTTAAGCGCTGCATCTAAAGCCGAACGGTTATAGTAACCATACTCCTCCGCAATTTTGCCATTTACAAATTTCAGGGCCAGGTGTACAGGAATAATAAATTTCTGATTTGTAGCTTTCGTCGTGCCTTCCCAGGTTCCCCAGAAGTACACCCATTTGTTATTGAATTCATCAATGATCATTTCATAATAAATGTCTTTGTCCGAAAATTTGTAGCTCGAATAGTTTGTAATATCTGCTTTAAAGGCATCCTGCAGTTGCTGCGAAGTAGCTGCTGTGATGGTATTGTGAAAAACTTTTGCCGTATCAGCGTAGTGGTTGCTCCAGTTTTTCCAGTCGCCAGCCAGGTAATCTTTTACCAGGGCTTTGGTTGCATCTATTTCCTGAGAGGTTCTTGTCCAGCGCTCGGGGCCGTTGTTACAGGCTGTAAAAACTGCAATGGTAAACAGGAATACAATAATTCTTTTCATGATTGTAAGTTTTGGTTAAAAATTATTTTCTGTTATCTCTATTTTAGCAGTTAATATTTTTAATAAATAACTATTTCAAAACCGGCGGTTGTAGTATATAACCCAATTGCTGCATCATACTTAATTCATTAAAATAAACATCTTCCCTGTTCAGCTTGCCATCATCTGTCCAGGCTCCCACAGAGATGCCGCTGAATGTTACTTTTTTCCCTGTCGCCGGCGCTTCACCAAACATTCCGGTATTGTTACCTGTAAATGTCCATGTGGTATAACTCCTGTTGCGCTTTACAGTAATATTATTTACAACCAGGTTTAAATCAGGAAAGGCCTTAAAAAAAACATCCATTGCAGGAGCCATTTCTGCTTTATTATTGGCCACCACAATACCATTAGCCGATCTGATGAAATTATCAGCCAGTTTATCATCGAGGTATGCCGTATTCTTTTTATTCCAGGCTTCAGCTACAAATTTTTCTATTTTAACTTTGGTACTGTCGTCTTTTGCCTGTAAAGCGGCCTGTAAATCTGTTGAATGATTATTGCAGGATATGAATGTTATCAGCAGCAAGACTGCCACCAGGCTTAATGATTTCATAATTGAAGAAGTTTAGTATTACCTAATACCAATTTTCGTGATGCTGTAATAAAATAATAAAGAATTATCTTCCGGAACAAGCCGTTGAGGACGAACAGCGTGATTTATTGTCCGAATAAAGGCTTTTATTTACCGGCAGGCCATCTGTTTTAAATTTGTATATTTATCTCAGCCATTACTAACGGTACTCAACTATGTTGTAAGATGAAGAAACTGTTTCCGTTTTTTTTCTGTTTATTCATATTTACCATGCCGGTAAATGAAATGGTATTTGCCCAGATAGTGGATTTCAATAAACCTGTTCCTTACAAAAAGGTATTTGTTGAAACGGATAATTTCGGGCCATCTTATTTAAAAATACTGGAAGAGTCGTGGGACAAGGTGAAGGCAGACAGCACCCGATTCTCAATGCTTAACGACCTTGCTTATTACTGGCATACCCGTAACCTTAATACTGCATTAGCGTTTACCAAAAAAGGCCTGAGCCTTACGGCAGCAAAAAAAAATACACTCTGGCAGGGCAGGTTTCAGATTACGCTGGGTGCTATCCTGTTGCGGATGGAAAAATTAGACAGCGCTTACCTTGTTCTGGAAGATGCAAAGAATAAAGTTAGAGAAAGCGATCTTCCTTTTCTCAATACACAATTGGGTTATGTGTATGAGCGGCGGGGAGAGCTGGACAGGGCGGCTGATTATGCCCTTGAATCGCTGAGGCTTGGAGAAAAACTGAATGATAAAAAAGCAATAGCGCTTGCTTACAGCGATTTAAGTAACCTGTTCTGGAAACAATTAAAATTTGATAAGGGCCTGGAATACGGTCTGCTGTCGTTAAAGACTTTTGAAGAACGGAATATAAATGACATGGATTATGATTTCACCCTGTTTGTTGTGGGCAATAATTACCAGGCATTAAAAAACCACCGGGAGGCCTTAAAATATTATGAGCACAGTATTGCCATTGGTGAGCGCTACGGGTTTTATAATAATTTAAGTGATGCGTATATTTTCCTGGTTGATTTGTATGCTTATTTGAATGAATTTGATAAAGCAGAAGCTGCCGGACAACAAGCGGTAAAATATGCATCGCTTATTGATAATAATTTTATGCTGATGCGTTCCTGGCTTTCTATTGGCAAACTGCAAAACCTGGAAGGGAAATATATAACAGCAACTGAAAGCCTGCAAAAAAGTATTTCGATAGCCACCGACAATTTTGGCGACAAGTTTATTTTAAGCCAGGCTTACGAAGCGTTGGGGAGGGCTTATGCCGGCAACCACAATTATAAAGATGCCTATGTTGCATTTGCCCAGTATGATAAATACAAGAAGGAAGTTTTTACGGCCGAGGCAGATGAACGTATTGCCCTGCTGCAGACAGAATTTGATGTAGCCCAAAAACAAAATACCATTCAACTGCAGCAAACACAGTTGAATCAGCAAAAGACGATTCAGAATTATATTATCATCATCATCTTTTTGTTACTGATATTTTCGGCACTGTTAATTAAAGGTTTGCAGAATAACAGGAAAAAGAACCGGTTACTGCAGCAGCAAAATAAAGAGAAGGAATTTTTACTAAAAGAAATTCATCACCGGGTAAAAAATAACCTGGAAGTGGTGGCTGGTTTACTTGCGCTGCAATCGGCACAGATTGACGACCCCGTAATTGTGGAAGCCATGCAGGCCAGCCAGCACCGTGTACAGAGTATGGGGATGATTCACCAGAAATTATACCAGGGCAAAAGCCTTGCAGCAATAGAAATGAAAGAGTATTTTGTAAATCTTGGTAATTACATTACCAGTGTTTTTGGAGATGAGGAGAGGATTGCAGTAGATTGTGATATGGAAAAACTGGAGCTTGATGTTGATATTGCGGTTCCAATAGGGTTAATTGTAAATGAACTGCTCACCAATTCGCTGAAGTATGCTTTCCCGGATAAGCGGGCCGGCAAAGTAACAATAAGCCTCAGCGAAAATGCATCGAAACTTTATCTCCGGGTTTCGGACGACGGTATAGGTATTCATTTGGGTAAGGTAGCTGAGGGAACGGGTTTTGGTACGCAGTTAATTGATTTGTTAACCCGCCAGTTAGACGGGAAAATGGAACTCAGTATAAATAACGGAACATTGGTTTCGTTTGAATTTAACCTACATAAAGCAGCATAACGATGAATGAAAAAATACGGATACTGATTGTAGAAGACGATATGATTATCGGCGCAAATATTTCTTTACAGCTCACAAAGCTTGGATACGAAGTAACCGGCATTGTACCAAGAGGAGAGGAAGCGATTGTATATGTAAAAGAAAATACGCCAGATATTCTGCTGATGGATATTAACCTGAAAGGCAGTATAGATGGTATTGATACCGCAAAGGCAATTCAGCAGTTCAGGAATATTCCTGTAATTTATGTTACTGCAAACAATGATGAACATACTTTTAATAAGGCCAAGTCAACACATCCGCTTGCTTTTATTTCCAAACCGCTGAATAAGCTGGAACTGCAGCGTGCCGTGGAACTGGTGATTGAGCAGTTAAAAGAAAAACCCGAAAATAATAATCAAACCGGTACGCATATTGAAGTACTCGACGACAGGGTTTTTGTGCGACAGAGCGGTAAAATGACAAAGCTTTTACTGGATGATATACTTTATGTAGAGGCCGAGCGTAACTATTGTACTATTGTAACTTCAGACCGGAGTTATACCATCGCCTTAACATTGAAAGCGATTGAAGAAAAACTTCCTTCTTCTCATTTTGTAAGGGTGCATCGTTCGTATATGATCAATATCTCAAGATTGGATACAGTTACCGAAGACCACCTGGAGATCAATAAAAAATCAATCCCGTTAAGCAAGTCGTACAAAGAAATTTTACTGAGCCGTATCCAGACTATCTGATAAAAAAAATATTTCACATCAAACACTGCCCTGTTTAACCAGCAGGTTCAGGTAATCATTTTTTGCCGGTTGCCTGTTTTGTTTACAATAAGCAGTAAAGAACCGTTGTTCCTGCAAAAATTTTATCTCTATCTGGTCCCATTCCTTTTTTGTAAGCAGTGGATTAAGAATATTGAGTTCCCGGTACAGGTTATTTGCCTGTAATGCTGCCTGGCCTGTACCAAGGTATTCCATATCGGCATCGGCAATAATTTCTTCCAGTTTGCCGGAAGGTTTGTGAGGAATCTTTGTAGCCATAATCATGCTGCAGATAGTTTTAACCTCGGCAGCATTGTAACCATAACCCGGTAAATACCGGCTGGCAAGCTTGCAGCTTTCTTCTTCATGATCGCGGTAAGTATTAATGTATCCTGTATCGTGCCATAATGCAGCGGCACTTAACAATCTTAATTCAATATCATCACATTTTTCATGTTTGCCTATTTCAACAGCTTTATCAATTACATACAGTGTATGCTCATAATTATGATAATAATAAGTATCAGGAATTTTACTCTTTAATAAATTGATCACAAAATCAACCATCTCTTGTTTAATGTGCATGCGCCTTTACTTTTAAAATGCCGCCCGACGCTTCTTTTATGCTGTTTACGTAAATGAATGCCTTGGGGTCAATATCTTTTATAGAATCATGAATCTGCTTTATTTCTAAACGGGTAACTATGGTAACTATTATCTCACAATCAGTTTTTGTTTCAAAACTATCAGGCAGGTAGCCCCGTTCGCCTTTGTAAACTGTTATGCCTTTGCCTAAATCGTTAACTAAAAAATTTTTTACTTCTTCTTCCTTAGCCGAAACAATATTCATGGCGGTAAATTCTTCTATACCATCCACCACATAATTGGTTGCCCTGGTTGCTGTAAAATACGTGATGATGGAATACATGGCGGTTTCAATACCAAATTTTAAAGCCGCAACACCGAAGATGATACAGTTGATTATCATAATGATCTCGCTGTTTGAAAAACCAACTTTGCGGCGTGTAAATACTGCTATCACTTCGGCGCCGTCAATTACGCCACCACCTCGTATTACCAGGCCAACACCTCCGCCTATCAGGATGCCTCCAAAAATGGCAATTAATAAAGGTTGTTTGGTAATGGGATCAATGTCTATAAAAAGCAGGCCTGTTGCCAGTATGAGTACAGCTATTGAAGTTTGTACAGCAAAGGTTTTACCAATACGGCGATAGCCCAGGTAAACAAAAACCAGGTTGAGAGCTATAACGAGGATACTAATATTGATATGAAATATTTCGTGCAGCAAGATAGAAATGCCTGTTACGCCACCATCTAAAAACTTATTAGGAATCATGAATCCTTTCATTGCCAGTACAGCCAGCCCCGAGCCGATAATGAGGTGCAGCAGGTTTTTTATATTCCATACATGTTTCCAGTCTACCTTGTCGGTTTTATATTTTTTGGCCATCAGTAATAAGTTGTTTCAGGTCACTAATTTAAGATACTATTTTCATTTATCGGTTTATGGTTTTTTACAAACTTAAATTATACCTGTTATTATAAAGATTATCATTCAGTTTCTCCTTCCAGTTTTTCAATGGTTTTTTTTGCTGCCGCCAGCCTTATCTGCTTATTCTTTTCTACAAGTTTGGCTGTTGCCCATTTTTCTAACTTATGATGAAGCGGAACAAGCAACGCCGCAATGCAAACCAATGCCAGCAACATCAAAACTGGAGAGTGATTTGTAACTCTTTCTAAAAACGGATGCAACAATAAATTTAGAAATTCAAATACGATTAACAAAGCAATCACTCCCAGGTATTCAATCACTTTTGTATTGGTAATAAAACTCCGGCTTAGCAATAAAAAAATAATGATGAAGCTGATGATACCGAATGCCAGTAAAGCGTATTGTATATTTTGTTTGCGTTGTTCTTCTGCAACAGCCTGCTTTGCCTCCTCATCAATTTTTCTTATCTGTTCGGTAAAAGCCAGTGATTGTATTTTGTTAATATTCGTTTGGTTGAAAACAGAATCTTTTAAGGCTGATTCCAGTCTTAAATAAAAAAAAGCGCTGTCAGTCTGTTGTAATTTATTATAAAGCTGGCTTAAAAATCCAGCTGCATTCAGTTTGGCTAAATTGTTGCCAATCTGGTTACCTGTGTTTAATAATTGTAAGGCTTGCTGTCTGCCCTTTTCAACCTGGTTTGTAGTTAGCAGGTATGGTATATAACTTTGGTTTAAAATAAGTTTCACAAGTGGGGTTCCTATTGAATCTGAAAGTTCAAGTGCTTTCTTAAAATAGACATCTGCCAAATCATTTTCTCCAAGCTGTGCATAAGCGGTGCCATTTTGAAGGAAACTATACATAATATAATTAGCCTTTTTTAGTCTGCTGTTGCCATCTTCCAGTTCATGTATCTGCTTTAAGGCAGAGTCGGGCATATTTTTTTTAAGGTAATAGTTTCCCATAGTACGATAAAACTGTGTCGCCATAAAATCATACATCGGGGTACCTTTATCTGGTAAATTAGCTTTCCCTATGTTGGCGTATTTAAAGCATTCATCAAAGTTTTGCAAATTGTAGTAGCATTCAGCAATATCAAAATAAAGCGAGCTTATCCGTCTTTTATCTTTTGCTTTTTCTGCCAGTGGAATAGCCTTAAAAAAATAATCCAGGGCTGTTGGCAAATCGCTTTTGCCTCTGAAATAATTGCCTACCACATTTGTGCTGATGGCAAGCAGCGAGTCGTTTTTCAATTGCTGGGCAATCCGGTGCATTTGAAGACCAGTGGCAGTATCCTGCAAATTACCCTGTGTTGCGTCGTTATTGTCTATGATTTTATTCAATAAATCAAAACGCTCAACAGGTTTAGCCGTATTGGCCAACAGCTTTTTTAAACTGTCAATGGTTTTATTTTGGGCCGTACCAGTAAGCGCCAAAAAACAAAAACATACGGCGATGAATAATTTTTTCATTTTCATTTTTTTTACTCTATTCTTTATCTGCAAGAGCCGTAGGCTCGGTTTATTTTGTATAACATCGGACTTTAGCCCGGTGTGAAGAACTGTAGTATAACCAAGGTGCCATCGGCACGACACATTTTTGAACAAATGTAACGAGCCTACGGCTCTCTTTTTTCTCATTTCAGCTTTATTGGCAACGGGTTAAAACCCGTTGTTAGCATATTTACCGATGCTACGCATCTATCATTCCTCCAGTTCTTCAATCGTTTTCTTTGCAGCAGCCAGTCGAATCTGTTTGTTCTTCTCCACCAGTTTGGCCGTTGCCCATTTTTCCAGTCGATGATGAAAAGGAATTAATATGGCAGCTATACAAACCAGTGCCAGCAGCATTAATACAGGATTATGATGGGTAACTCTTTCTAAAAAAGGATGGAGCAATAAATTCAAAAATTCAAAGATTACTAACAGTGCCACAATACCCAGAAACTGAATAACCTTAGTATTGGTGATAAAACTGCGGCTTAGCAATAAAAAGAAAATGACAAAACTGATAATTCCAAAACCCATTAATACATATTGGATATTTTGTTTACGTTGTGTTTCAGCTTTAACTTTTTCTGCTGCCGATTCCTGCTGCCGCAGGTCTTCTTCAAAGGTCATTAACAGAATTTGCTGATTGGCTTTGCTGCTGTTTAATGAATCATTGGCTGTTTTTAAAACCTTTGCATATTTTAAGGTACTGTCGCAATTTGTTTTTTCATAAATATCAGTAAGCAGTTGTGCCGGTTTGTTGCTCAGGTAAAAGAAAGGAGTATTGCTTACGGCCGCAATCGCTTTTTTTGCATACAGTGCACAGGAGTCTGTTTGATGTACACTTTTATAATGTTCAGCCATAAATGTATATAACAAATTCAGGTACCTGGTATATGATTTGCCTTCTGCTTCTTTTTTTGCCATATCAAAATAAGTAATGGCAAGCGGAGCATTGCCCATTTTGCTTTGCACTGCGGCTAGGTTTAAAAATGTTAAGAACAATAAACGGTTATTTTTTATTCTTATAATATACTCATAAGCTTTTTGAGAGATGATCAAAGCTGAATCTAAGTTGTTATTTAAAAGATAGACTGTACCTAAATTTGACAACGGCCAGATCTTTACAACTTCACTTTTTCCTTTTTCGGCATGGTTTGAAGAAGACAGGTATATTTTAATTGCTTTTTCATATTCACCACGGTCTTTGTAAATATGTGCCAATTGATTTTCAGCCATGCCCAACAATGAAAAATTTCCGGTTTTTTCTGCCAGGGCAATTGCTTTATGGTGATAGTCCAAACCTTTTATATTATTGCCGAATAAGCGGTATCCATGCCCCAGCATGCTATAGGCTGCAGATTCTTCAAGGATGCTCTTATCGATCTGTGACTGTTTCAACAGCTTTAATCCGATTTCGATAACCAGGTTAGGACTGTTGTTAAACTCATTGGTGTGCAGACCTGCAAGCAGCTCAATTTTTTTGTCTTCATCTTTTTCTACAGCAATTTTTTGAAGTATTGAATCTACGTTTGACATTTGTGCAAGAGCAGGAGTTGCTAAAAGACAAACGACGAGAAGAGAGAATAATACTTTTTTCATACCATGTATACTGATTGTATTATTGAAATGTATTGTCATGATTTTTAACTTCGTTTAATAAGTGTTGAATGCAGGTGCTTTACCTTCCACCGTTTTCTTAGTTTAACTAAAACTACTGTTTCCAGCCATTGTACCGTTGTCTGTTTGCCATCTTTTAATATTACTGACTGAAGACGATAGGTAACCCATGCCGTAGTTTTATCTGCGGTGGTATTGATGAAATCAAAAGTATTGGTACGTTTAAAATCTGCTGACTGGTTTAGTGTAATGGCTTTCAGGATAAGCGTATCAATATTCCATACCTGGCCGTATTCATATAATGTAATATCAGCGGTACAGTAATTTTTTAAATTTACAGAATCACGGTTAGATAATGCATCGAACATTTTTACAAGGGTTTGTTGTACCGCTTCCTGGCTTTTTGTTAGTGGCTGCTGGGCATACAGCAATGCTGAAATTAAAAAAGCAATAAGAAGGATTGCTGTTTTTTTCATTTTACCCGGTTATATTTTTTCAAAACATCCATTACCAGTTTATGAGGCAGTGCATATGATTTATTGCCATTAATGCCTTCCATGGTTTCGGCTGCTACCATTGCATTGATGATAGCTTCTTCTGTTGCCTGTATAGTGGCTTCAAATAATGGATTGATTTCGTCATTCGGCAGTGTCTCAACTTTTGTAAAATTTTCCCTTTGAAATGCAGTTGGATTTGCGGTAGAGAAGGCAATAAAAATATCACCGGAACCATTTGTTCCCTGTCCGCCCACTTGCCCGATACCTAATGAAACCCGTTGAACAATTCTTTTTAACTGGTGTGGTAAAACCGGGGCATCAGTGGCCACCACCACTATAATAGAACCATCACCCGGTTGATAAGAAGGGGGAGCTTTAAATTCATTATTCAATGTGTCAATTAATTCTTTGCCAACCGGCACACCAGCAATAGTTAAATTTCTTTTGCTGCCAAAATTGGCCTGTACAAAAACTCCCAAGGTATAAGTGGAGTCTTTTATTTTAATCACTCTTGACGAACTTCCTGATCCACCTTTGAAACCCAAACACATCATGCCCGTGCCTCCACCAATATTCCCTTCTTTTATTAAACCTGATTTTGCACTGTCCAATGCTTCAAATGCATTACTTTCTTTTACATGAAATCCATAGATATCATTTAAGAAGCCATCATAGGTTTCTGCCACAACTGGATAGGTGTACCAGAAATCTTCTTTGTACCAACCTGTTTTTACATACCATTTCAAAACCGCATCCCGTACCACACCCACACTGTTGGTATTTGTAATCATGATGGGGCCTTCCAGAAATCCTGATTCGGTTATCCAGGTGGTGCCGGTCATTTCACCATTGCCATTGAGTGAATACCAGTTTGAAAAAACAGGATTGTTATTATGTCCTCTTGGAAGAATTGCCGTAACACCAGTTCTTACCGGACCTTTGCCTCGTATGTTTTTGCCGTTACCGGAAATGATGGTACTGTAACCCACTTCAATGCCTTTTACATCGGTAATGGCATTGTATTTTCCGGGAGTTCCGTTAAATGGAATACCAATATCTCTGGCTCTTGGTTTTTGAGCATATGCAAATGATTGCAGTAATAAAAGGATAATCAAAGCAATGCTTTGGAGAATGGATATTGACTTAATTCTTTTTTTTGTGGCGGATAGTTCCTGTTGCATAAAAGCAATTTTTTATTTTGATGTTTTTTCAAGCAGTATGATCAATCTTTCTGCTTTTTGTTTTAATTCCTCATAGTTTATATAGAGGCTGGCCGAAACATTAAACCAATACATCGACCTGTTCGCAAGTTCATTTAATAATTCTTCTGAATTTTTCCGGAGCTGTGGATTACCTACCGGTTTTTCCATATAGTGGACATAGTTGCTGGGGCTAAGACTGTAGTCGTAACCTTTCAGGAACATCTTATTAAACACTTCTGCATCAAAAATTTTTGATGCAACATCCCGGTAGTCTTTTAAAATACCCTTTTCCAGTTCCTGGCTAGCTTCTATTCTCTTGTATAAAACATCGTAAGCCATAATACTGTCAGCTATT
>Ga0138256_10000863_pt1 | contig 32797 bp, 27 predicted proteins | sample KNB2016incub_MG_FD_105486 | JGI IMG/M metagenome (GOLD analysis project Ga0138256, IMG submission 105486) | Active sludge microbial communities from wastewater in Klosterneuburg, Austria - KNB2014incub_MG | ecosystem: Engineered > WWTP > Activated sludge > Unclassified | place: Austria... | reverse complement strand
TACTTTTTCTAAATATGTCAAATCTATCAGTCATACCCAATTCCTCCTTCTCCATTACAATTAACGCATCCTACAACACCTTATTTTTAATTCTAAACTTCAATCAGAAATGCAAAGCTTTTCTTAACCCTTTGTAGAATCGAATGATGTCATTAAAAAAGTCAAATTTTTCAATTGATAATTATTATCATATTAATAGTAATATACCCGTTTTTAACAATCCAACACTTTAACGTGTTGTTATTTTTACAAATGGTTATAACTGTAATATTAATGCTGAGTAAGGCGTTGGACTTGGTGTCGCTATAAGTGTGGGTATAGGCATTATTATAAATCATAAGGTTTAAATCAAAAAAAGTGATACGCCCCGAATGCCACATTAAGGCAAATTCGTTGCATATCACGCATGAGCACACGCATAGCCTCTTATTTCTCGAGCATTGCCTTGATGATGGATACGGCTTCTGCCCTCGTTGCAAGGTCTAAAGGTCTAAATAGATTGTTATAGCCAACGATGATTTGTCTGCTTTGAACATATTCTACATAGATCGAATTCTGTTCGCTAACAGATGAAGCATCTTTGAAGGTAACACTTGGTGTTTTATCGATTAATTTAATAGTGTTGATTAAAGCATGTGCTTTTGCTGTTATTGTAGCGATTTCTTGTCTCGTTATAAATTCTAAAGGGTTTATGTTTCCAGCTGCATCTGCTTGAATCAAACCAAGATCTTTGGCTTTCGCCAAGTAACCAGCATACCACTTGCTACTTAATACATCGTTGAATGTACCCGTTCCTTCGGGCGCTTCGCCCATAGCCCTTATAATCATTGCTACGAATTCTGCATTTGTAACTGACTTGCCTGGCGTAAAAGTATTGCCATCAACATCCGTACCAGAAACAATGTGTTTAGAAGCCATTTCTTCAATATTGGCTTGCGCCCAGTGTCCTTTGATGTCATTAAAAGTTTTGCTAAATTGCATCAAGGCAACTTTGCTAAAGTGTGGTGCTTTAAATCTAATACTGTTTGATGCCTGATCATAGAAGCTCATGACATAGGTCCAAGAACCCTTTGCACTTTGAACATAAGCACCAATTTTAGTTGCAAATTTAGTGCCCGTTGGCAATTTGAGCGTAATTTCAGGACTACGATTAAAAGTTTCGAGTTTGATGCCATCCACTAAGACTTCAAAGTCATAGACGATGTTCAATGGTTTAAATTCATTTGACACACCATATTGTTCAACGGATGATTTAACCCATTTTACAACCACGTTTGATGCAGATTTTAATTCTGTGATGTCTCCACCTAACTTAAAGGTCATATTTTTCCCTTCAAAAACAAGTTCTTTTCCAGCCGCTAGAAGTTCTTTGAGTGAGGATGCTTGAATGGTTATTTCAAGGGGTTTGACTGTGTTTAGGGTATCGGGTAATTTTAAAACGACATTATTCCCAACCGTTGAATCAATTAGAGTACTTAATGTTGCTGTAAGTACTGATACGGTAGAAGCTGTAGGTGTTTCAATGACAGGTAGCATTGCCGGATCGTTGGTACTAGGTGGCATGATGATCGGCGGCGCTGTCGGTGTTGGTGTTGGGGTTGGGGTTGGTGTTGGGGTTGGTGTTGGGGTTGGTGTTGGGGTTGGTGTTGGCGTTGGTGTTGGCGGTGGCGGCGGTGGCAATATGATCACTTCTGGCTTTGCAGAAACCTCTGAACGATTGCCCGCATAATCTGTCACGATTAATTTTAAGTCACTTAAGTCCATCGAAGTTACGTCGATGGTATTTGTAACGGATGAAGCAATAACCGTTTCACTTGCATCAACTATTTGATAGCTCATGATTGCGTGATTATCCGTCGCTGAAACTGTTAGTGTGTTGTTATCAACCGTTCTATTTGAAATCGTTGGTGCCGTTAAGTCAAGGTAAATTGGGTAAGTGTAAAATTGTGTGCCAAAACCGCCATCCACGCTTGCCTCGATCACATAATAGTACTGGCCTTCAGGGGCTATTTGACCACCTAAATCACCATTCCATATTAAGCTTGCTAGTGCGTTGTTCGGTGTAGGGAACTCGTAAGGGACAAATGCGTTATTGTAAAAAAATGGTTTTCTCACATTAGCCACTTCGTTTAAACTGAGAGTCTCGATGAATTGTTTATTTTCGCCCGCAATACTGACGTTAATCGATTTGGCATTTCTGATAAGAGACATTAAGACCGCTGCGTTATCAAAAACGCCATCATTATTAGGTGAAAAAGCAATGTTGTCATAGGATTTGGTGTTATCAATGTCATTTACGCCAAGGGAGAATGATTCATAGTTGCCACCGCCCATATCTACTATAGAAACCAAAGATTGAATCTGAGGGGTATAGTATGCAAGCGCATTACCCATGTAAATGTCATCATCAAAAATCGGTGCATCTTCCCACTCCCCGATAAATCCCATATATGGGATACTGAGGTCTGGATTATCATCTGTTTCAGACATACTTAAGAACTGAACAAACCCTTCAGCAAAAAAACCATTTTTGTAATGCGTCAATAAATTTGGATTTATATGGGTCAGATCGACTGTAACGGTTACTGTTTCCGTACTATCTGATGCCACTGGAACGACGACGATGGGTGCTTCTGGAGTGGTCATGACATCGACAGCATTAAAGACATTGATTGTATCAGCTGCGACATCTGGGGTCATTGCATAGATTCCCATCGTTGTTACTTGAGCCGTCTTTACATTTAAACCTGAGACTTTTATAACTGCACCCGTCAAATCAATGGGTATCCCAGTATTATAAGGGGAACTCCCATTATTCATGCCATCCGTGAGCGCGCTTATGCTGACAGCAAATTCATGGTTAGTCCCACTAAAATTATTTAAAGTAATATCATAACTAAATTGTGTACCCCTCTCACCAAGAGCAACTTTTGCTTCTCCAGGTGTTGAGGTTGCGTAAGCATATACATCTGTTCCGACGGCCGCTTCAAGATCAAGCATGCCTGCACCTTGTTGACGCGGCGAATACGCAACATTATTGTACAATACAGGAACCGCAGTGCTCATCATCAAAGCTTTTGCAATTTTTCCTTGTTCGCTCGAATTAAGCGCAGGAAACTTGACTCTGATATACTCAAGCATAATTGCTGAAGCACCAGCGATGTGTGGGGCTGCCATAGAAGTACCGCTCATTGAACCATATTTGTTATCATTTAAAGTTGAGGAGATGTTGTCGCCTGGAGCTGTTATTTCAGGCTTGAATTCTAAGCTTGGTGTTGGACCCCAAGAAGAAAAATCACTAATTTGCCCAACCTTTGGATTTATAAAACTTTTCACAAAACTACCATTAAAAGTTAACTTTTTAGTAGCAGCTTCATTCAATGCGATGCCATCCGTTTGACCGATAAATAGCGCTGGAATCGTTCCAGTTTCTGGATACATCATACTAAGCATGCCATTACCTTGGTTATTATAAACGATAACGCCACTTGCGCCTTTTGCTTGTGCATTTGCAATTTTTTCAGTAAATGCGATAGAACCTCTTGATATCAAAGCGATTTTTCCAGTGACATCGATGCCCTCAAAGTCTGACAATGCGCCAATACCACAATACACATATTCTTTTGGACCGGCATTAAAAACCGCGACCGGATTAACATTACCTGAAGCTGTATATTCTACCATAGTGTTTCCAAATGAAAGCGCATAGGGTGTCATTGCGATAATTTTTTCGATTGAGGCTACAGAGAAAGTGCCTTTACCCGTACTAGGGTTTGCCAATAGGCCAGTGTCGGGGTTCCATGTATACGTTAAATCTTGTGAAAAACCACTGCCTTTGCCGAATCTTGAAGCGTTTCCTGCTGAAACAGCAACAATAATGCCAGCGTTTTTCGCCCTTAATATAGCTTGTTGCTCTGGGTCTTCGTCATCTGTAAAGCCGGCAGTAGAACCTAAGCTCATATTAATAACATCAGCACCTAGAAGAATTGCATCATCAATACCAGCAACAATATCATCTTCGTATGCATATGGGTCATTATCACTGAAAATTTTCATTGCAGCAATTTGTGCTTCAGGTGCCATCCCTTTAACCGTAGTACCGTTAGCCGCAACTATACCAGACACGTGTACGCCATGCATTGAAGCTTGAGGCATACTCATATTTGGTTTCACATCGGTATCAATATCTGCATAGTCGAAAGCGAAAGGTACTTTTGCCGATTTGTAAACATCACTTGCAGTGATGGCTATGCTTTTACTTGCAGCAAAGGCTTCAACAGATAATGCATTATCAAGTAATATAGTACCAACATTTGCTAAGTTTAATTTAGCATTCGCATTATTTGTTAAGGTAAACGCAACGTGTTGATAATCAATCCCAGTATCCAGAACGGCTACCAGCATGCCTTCTCCTTTATAGCCAAGCGTCCACATACTGCTAACATTGATCATCCCACCACTTGTTAACAACAAAGGTTCGGGTTTTTCGTATCGGTTGGCAATATGAACAGATTTTACATGATCAAGTGCTTCTATTTCTGCGATGGCACTATATTTGACATCAGCTGAAAAACCATTATAAGCTCTTACATAAGAATGCCTATAGACGACATCATCACTGATAAGATTGATTTCTCCTTTAACTTCTTCTTGGATTAATTCAAGCTTTTCAGTTTCTTGAGTTACAAAAGTTGAATCTAACGCGTTTAAACCCATCCGCATAGTGCTTGAACGGTCTAGAAGTGGTGCCTGTTCTAATTCCACAATCACGCGAACCGTTTCATTAGATTCTATATACGTCACTTTTGAAAGCATTTCATTTGTTCGAACGATTGTATTTCCAAAAGCAGGCGAAATCGTACCGGCTACAAAAACCAAAATTAATATTAGTGACCCTATTTTCTTTTTAGCCATATGTCCCTCCTAAATCTTCTTCTATAGTAAATTTTTCAATTTTCAGAGTATTTTCATATTTACAAAGTATTAACAAATATTATAGTCCTGTGGCTACATAATGTCTATTAAAAACAACTTGAATAAGGGGTGCATATCCATAATTTGCATATAGAAAATGCCTCAATTTGCATATTGAGGCACTTTTTTTAAGAGATCATTATTATGTTGGAAAGGTAGCCGATGCAGCAAAGCACTCAATCGAAATCCCCACTCGCTTTGCTGCTAATCATCTTTAGAGGCATCATCAATCTTTTCGTCATCCTCTTCATGACTTTCATTGCTTTCATCGCTTTCATTGCTTTCATTGCTTTCATTGCTTTCATTATCATGATTTTCGATAGCTTTACTTTGGTTCTCGATTACTTTACTTTTATTTGATTCTTTTTCCACTTCCGTTCCATTTTCAACGGTGTCATCATCTGTATCATCTGTATCATCTGTATCATCATCTTCATGTTCTAATGCATCGTTTTTTTCAATGGTTTTAAAAATATCGCCTATTTTCATGTGCTTCAGATCATTTTCATCAATATCGGGGTGTTCTTTTGATATCAAATTTCTACCCAAACTGATGTCACGGTTTTTTTCGTTTTGATAACTCAGCTGGTCACCTATTCTCACTTCTGCGTTTAATCGCTCTGTATACACACTTAGATTTTTTTCGATAGCGATTATCATGTCATCCGTGCGCGTTTTAACAGGTGCTACAGCAAATAGAACGCTGTGTTGATCAATCGTGTAGCCCAACAATAAAGCTTGATTCAAAATGTCATCAATTGCCTTTTCATAGGCTTGCCCTTTTAAATTCGTTTTTGACAATAATAGCGCTGACTCGGGGTTGAAACTATTTGTTCGGATAACTTCTCCAGACTTGTTAAGCTTTAGTTCAATACTTGGATTGATATCTAAACTAATTACAGCATAAGCTATATTTGATATTGAAAAATGTACTAAAACCATAATCAAAAAAATAGCAGCTAGCGCACTCAGTGTCCGGATCGTATTTTTCAAAAAAATAGGTTTGTGTGTGACAGAATGTGCGGTGTCTTTTATAATATCTTCATCTAAAATACAGATGGTATCACCAACTTTATGATTTGGCAGGCTTCTGATTCTCAGATGATCCCCTTGGTCAGTCAGCACATGCAAGTATTGCGCATGGCACTCAAGTATCAAACATCTGTATAATTGTGTATTTTTAAATTGCATTTGAATTAATCTCTCAGAATCCATCTTTTAATCGCCCCTAACTCTTTTACAAAAATAATAACGACAGAAATAATAAACACTCTACTGCCTTCAAGTACTTTCACACTAAACCCTAAGTCATGATGGATCGCTTGAATTGGCAATCTATATTTTTCAAACATAGTTGTCACAATTGGTTGATTAAGACTGATCTCTTTTGAAATCTCAATCGCTTTGTTAAGCGTATCTTTATGCTTAGGTTTTTTTTCAAGTAAATCACTAAATGTGATGTTAAACTTAATCAACTCTTTTTTCCAATTTTCAATCTCTTCTTCAAGAACATGTTCAGTATAGTGTTCTAGTACGACTTGCTCTGACTTAATTTGATCGATAGCTTCGATAGCTATAGGAACACTGGGCGTGTTGTTTCTTTCCGTATAGCTTTTAACACGACTTGAAATCACTAATTTTGCATATGACAAAAAAAAGCCCTTTTGCTCATCATACCGGTCAATGGCTTCGTTAAAAGCCATCATACCGATACTGAGCTCATCTGAATCGCCAATTCTAACATAGTTTCCGGTAATCTCTTTTATGCATTTCACAATAAAGGGGAGATACATTTGAATCATGTCGTTCCTAGCAACCTCAGATTGTCTGGCATCATATAAATCAAGCATCATCTTTTCAGTATTGGCTATCTTCAAATCGTTTGCCATGGTGTGCCGTCCTAATTAAGTGGTGACCGATTGACTAATCGTCATGAGATCCATCGTTTTCATCTGATGATTTGTGACTGTCTTCATCACTATGGTCATCATCTTTGTCACTGTCATTGTGATCATCATCATCATCATCATCTTCGTCATCATTATCGTCATCATCTGAATGTTTGGTTTTATTGGTTATTGCTTTCGAATTCTCATCAAAGACTGTTTTATTTGCTGGCTTATAAGTGATTTCTTTGCTTAAATTGCCAACCACTGTCATAAGTCTTTCATTTTGAATCACAGATTGATATCGTGCCTCAGTAAGTGGTTTGAAGCCTATGAACATTTCAAGTGTTGCTTTGTTTAGTTTATTTAAATAATTTGCACCCATATCCATAACTTGTGTGGTCTGTGTTTTGCTCAATCCCATTACAAGTACAGGTGAAGATTTTAAAGCTGACGCAATGCTGTTTTTAATCAAAGCGACTTGCTCAGGTGCGATAACATCAGAACCAAAGCCGATAATCACAGGTGCTTTATTTAATTTCGCTGCATTTTTAGGAATTAACAATGTGTTTAAACGGATAATAACTTGAGTAAACGTTTTTCCTTTTAAGGCATCTAAGTTCAAAGTAGGTTGATTGATATTTTTGATATCGATTAAAATGAGTTGATTATCAAAAACCAATTTGTAATCATTCGCAGCATCTATTACAAGTGTAAAAGTTGCTTTAGGATCAATGACAACTTTGGCTGGTGCGGGTGCAGGCGCTGGTGCTGGTGCTGGCGCAGGTGCTGGAGCGGGTGCTGGTGCTGGTACTGGCGCGGGTGCTGGTGCTGGCGCTGGCGCTGGTGCTGGCGCGGGTGCTGGCGCTGGCGCTGGAGCGGGTGCTGGTGCTGGCGCTGGTGTTGGTGCTGGTGCAGGCGCTGGCGCAGGTGTCGTCGCGGACGTAACAGCATCCACGGTGGCACCATAACTATTTGACAAACCGCCTAAACTAGAAACCAATAGCAGTAAAGATAGACTAAGAACGGATAATTTTTTACGCATGTTATTTTTCATTTTGTAACCTCCATTTTTATGTGCTCGTTATAGAATACAAAGGTGTTTTGTGATTTAGGTAGGAAAATGAAAAATAAATACAAACAAGACTATAATTTTAGAATTTACTCTGCCTCCACAGCCATTTGTTTACTTCGGCTGGTGATAGGTACTTTTCTGGCAGAAACGCCGTTAATTAATATCAATAAAATTTAAAACGGCTGAGGATCAATTGCCCCAGCCGCTAAAATAGACAACCAATATATTTGAATAGATAGTTTTAGCATAAAATTAAGCCTTTCACATTGTTGATATGCTTCGATTATATAACGAATCATTCCGATATTCAAACGAAATCAAATTTGATTATCATCATGCTGATTGCTGTATTTTGAAGGCTTCGAAAAACCACTTTTTAAAATTATTAGTACCATATATAGAAAATAAGTTTGAATCAAAACACTGCATAAGGTATATGAAAAATTATAGTTTTTCAGAGGTTTAACAGTCACTTTTCTAAAGAAAACGCCACTTAAAGTTTCAAAGTCGTTCATTTTGCTTGTATACAGCCACTTTAAATAAATCAGTTTTTTAGTACCATTCGCTATATATATTGTTTATTCAATAACTGAAAGGGTATATTTTTTAAAGACTGTAAAAAATCATGAGAAAGGGGTGTACTATCAGTTCTAAAGTGATTCCATCGATTGTAAAGACAGTTAGGCTATCTCAGAGGTTAATCGGGCTGTTTTGATGGAATAATACTTAATATTTAAAACAGAATTTGCTTGAATGCATTTGAAAGTTGAACAATTTCTAAATAATAAGGAGGATTTTTTATGAAAAACCGTATAATCTTAAGAATGTTGATTCTGTGTCTGTCCCTAGTAACGATGCTTTCCGTTTTCACTTCCTGCTCAAATGTGGCAAGTGCTACAACTCTAAGTGGGTATCTTATTGACGTGCATTGTTTTGATAAAAAACCTGATCCTGCCCTCGATTCAAAAACATGTCTCATGATGCCTGCGTGCGCAGCCACTGGTTACGGTATTGCAGTTCCGCAAAGTGACGCAACCTACAAATTCTATTATTTTGATGGTGAATTCGCGCCTGCGGCCACTGGTGCCCAAACACAGGCAGCATCACTTATCAATGAAATGACAAAGACAGATCATCTGTATGTCACTGTGACTGGGACTTTGAATGGCGACGAATTGAAGGATGCTAACGGCATCTCCTATCCCGTTTTAACCGTTGAAAGTTTGGTCGAAAGTAATGAGTAATTAGAAAGGAGAACGACAATGTCAGATGACAAAATTAGAGATAAGAGAGAGCAGTTCCTAGTTCATAAAAAATCCAAATTACCGGTCATTATTGGCGTGGTCGTTGTACTTGCAGTTGCTTTTATCCTTTTAAACACATTTTTATCTAAAAAAGACACAGAGGCCAACGTCGGTGGCGGCCCAGTTGCCGCTTCCCGGTCCTATGTGGGGAAAGTCGTACAGATGACGCCTATTCAACCTGTTGTCGAAAATGGGTTGATTAAATTGAATCTGGCTGATGTTGACCAGTCAAATATTGTTGGTTTTGAAATGAAAAATGATGAGGGGTTACTAGTCCCGATGATGGCATATATTTCGTCATCGGGCCAGCTTTTTGTCGGAGCAAGCGTTTGCGAATGTGGTGGCCATACTTTTTCCCTCGCCGGCAAAACTTTGGTGTGCAATACCTGTCGCACCACCTATGATATCGAGAATCAGGCCTTCATTTCTGGAGCTAACATTTGTAGAGAATATCCACCGATTAATATGAATGCGACTGTGGAAAACGGAATGATTCTGCTTGATCAGTCAAAAGTATTGAATTGGAGAATCCGGGAAGGCAAATAACCCTGCAAAAATTGAAGCATTAAATTTAATGGAAAGGCAGGCATATTTATGAATATTTTTCAAATTGCAATCAATAATTTGAAGCGCCGCAAAATTAAAATGCTCTTTTTAATCATCGGCCTTACGGTGGGGGTTTCAACCGTGATTGCTCTATTTGGCATTATCGAGTCAATGCGGCTTGAGCTTGGCAATAAGCTAGACGCATTCGGCCCTAATATAGTTATTGTCCCCCTTTCTGAAGAATTGGAACTAAACTATGGCAATACGACGGTTCAGGGCGTTACCTTTGAAGTAAAGCTACTTACACAAAGAGACCTGCCACTTATCAAATCGATTCCAGACGGCGACAGTGTCAATATCATATCACCCAAACTCGTTGGTGCTGTAACAGTGGGAAACAAGAAAGCGCTTCTTGTCGGCGTGGAACCCAAAAACGAATTTATAATGAAACCATGGTTTTCCCTGAGAGAGCTTTCCGGTATACCAGAAGGCGGTGAGATTACGGATCTGGCACTTTTGGAATTACCAGCAGATGGAATCATTTTGGGTTCAAATATAGCCAAGGCTTATGAAGCGAAAACCGGAGATGTATTGGTGATTAACCAACGCAACTTCACCGTGACAGGCATACTGAATGAAATGGGTATTGCTGAAGATGGACTGATCTTTGCCAACCTGTCGGTTGTACAGGATTTATTGGGGAAACCTGGTGAATTCTCCATGATTGAAGTATCTGGCTTTTGTAATTTTTGCCCTATTGAAGATATGACGGAACAAATAGCAACTGTGTTACAGAATGCACGTGTAAGTGCATTACGTCAGACAGCGATGCTTCGAGACGAGGCAATCAACCGTTTTTCTACTTTTGGATTTATGCTTTCCGGTGTAATTTTGTTGATTGCAGCCATGGTGGTTATGACTACGATGCTTTCCTCTGTCAATGAACGGACACTCGAGATAGGCATTTTTAGGGCTATTGGCTTTCGTCGTAAACATGTGATGGAAATCATTTTTATCGAAGTTTTATTTGTAAGTGTTATTGCCGGAATTGCAGGATATATCGTTGGTAGTGTGGCAGGGCAGGTCGCAGGCTCGTTTTTAACACAGATTCAGACTGGACCTTCAATCATGCAGTTGCAGAATGCCAATTCAAGCATCGTCGATGCGATAAAAGCCGGTTTTACGCTTAGTGCATGGAATACAGCCTTGATTGCTCCGGCTATTGGGCTTTCAGTGATTATTTCCGTTTTGGCAAGTATATATCCAGCAATCAAAGCAGCCAATATGGACCCTGTAGAAGCATTACGATTTATTTAATGGATTATGTAAATTATTTCAAAGGAGTTTACCATGCCAAAGCCACTAATAATTATTGACAACATTAAAAAAACCTATAAATCCAACGGAGAAGATGTGAATGTGCTGAAAGGCATATCATTAAATATTTGCAAAGGTGAATCCGTCGCCATCATGGGTCAGTCCGGTTCAGGCAAAAGTACGCTTTTATCGATTCTCGGGGGATTGAATCCACCGACAACAGGCCGGATTATAATTGATGATATTGATTTATATAATTTATCTCAGGAAAAGAGATCCGATTTCCGAAGAGAGTATCTTGGATTTGTTTTTCAGCAATTTCAACTCATCCCCTATCTGACTGCATTGGAAAATGTGATGCTTCCATTGACAACCACAAACTATTCAGCGAAAATCAAACTTGAAAAAGCGGAAAAGGTTCTCGAACAGGTAGGCTTGATTGAAGCAAGACATCGTTTACCAAACCAATTGGCTGGTGGCGAGCAGGAGCGCGTGGCTATAGCCCGCGCCATTGTGAACGAGCCTCCCTTGATCCTCGCCGATGAGCCAACTGGCAGTCTGGATACTAAAACTGGAAATTCAATCATGGATTTATTTCAGGAACTCAACGAAAGTGGTTTGACTATCCTTATGGTTACGCATAATCCTAGAAATACCTCTTATATGAAGCAGACCGTTACAATGAAAGATGGTCTCTTACGTTTGGAGAACGAAGATTTTTTACCAAATGAACCAGACATAAAGGCGATGTATGGGGGTATTGTATGACTCTTATGCAAATCGCGCTTAAAAATATTCGCCGCCGAATATCAAAAATGACATTCATTCTTTTGGGGCTGGTTATTGGAATTTCCACCATCGTTTCTGTCTATAGCATATTGGAGATCATGAAAACCGATATGACAAAGCATGTTTCAGAATATGGAGCCAACACCGTTTTAACCGCCGATACCGGCGAAATTGCATTCACCTATGGCGGCATCAATATTCCGGAGGTTCTCTATGATGTTAAGAAAATGACGATGGAGGACATATCCGTTATCGACCAATTGCCATTACGATCTATGATACGTGTGATTTCTCCCAAAATATTCGGGGTTTTGCAAATTAAAGAGCAAAATGTTATTGTATCTGGAAGCGATTTGAAAAGCGATTTTGCGCTCAAACCATGGTTCAAGTTGAAAAATGATTCCGATATAACCAACAATTCTGAAATAGCACCGACTGAATCCACAGAAGACGGAGAATACGTAGAAGCCCCAAAATTGGATTTGACTCGTATGGAACTTACCTCACTTCCTATTTTTGGATCTAATATCCTTTTGGGTGCTGTGATTGCTCAAAATCTTGACCTGAATACGGGCGATTCCCTAGAACTTAACGGACAGGTTTTTTCTGTTGTCGGGATTCTGCAAGAAAACGCTACACAAGAAGATTACCAGATACTAATGGATATTGCTGCCGCACAAGATCTTTTGGGTCGTCCCGGAGAAGTCAATGTCATTGAGTTGGGCTTGGATTATAGTCTTGGTTCAGAGGATATACTTTTAGCTCAAATAAAAACAGCGCTTCCTGAAGTGAAAATCACCAATTTGCGTAAAGCTTCTCTTGGACAGGATGAGATGCTGTCCAATTTGACCCGATTCGGTGTTTCTGTCTCTATTCTGATATTATTAATAGGCATGCTTGTAGTCGCCCTTACAATGTCAGCCGCGGTGCGTGAGCGTACGCGCGAAATCGGGATTTTTCGAGCGATTGGCTTTCGTAAATCCCATATAGTGAAAATTATCTTAATTGAAGGATTCTTCATCAGTGTAATTGGAGGAATCATAGGATACATCACCGGTATGGCTGTTACAATTATCGCAGTCCCTCTTCTTGTGGATAATTCGCTGACAGTTCAATGGCATCCTTGGCTTTTACTGGCAGCTATTGCTCTATCCGTTATTATCGGCGCTCTAGCAAGCCTGTATCCAGCTAATCTGGCAACCAAACTAGATCCGGTCATTGCCCTTCGTTTTATTTAACAATATATTTAATAAATGTAGACCCCTTGAGACGTCGTGTCACAAGGGGTCTTTTTAATTACACAAGCATAAAAACAGGTTTGTGATTTCAGAACCGTTCATTTCACTTGCATACAGCCACTGTTAAGAAGTTTCCGTTCTTTAGGTGACTGTCACGCTGAGTCAAAATGCAGGAACAATGGCACCTTTATATTGCGTTTCAATAAATGTTTTGATAGCCTCTGACTGCAAGGCTTCTACGAGCTTTTTAATCGCGTCATTCTCAAGATTTTCAGAAAGCACTGTGATGATGTTTGCATAAGGTGATTCTGAACCTTCTAGTAAAACAGCATCTTCAACGGGGTTGAGACTTGCTTCAAGGGCATAATTTGTGTTGATAACTGCACCATCTACATCATCAAGTGTTCTTGGGAGTTGCGCCGCATCGATCGGTTTAAAGACGAGGCCAAGTGGGTTTTCAATGATATCGCTCTCAGTGGCTTCGAGTGTCGCACGCTCACTTAGCTTGATTAAGCCATTTTCCTGTAACAATAAAAGCGCACGACCTTCGTTTGTTGGATCGTTTGGAATGGCAATTACAGCGCCAGAAGGGATCAGATCAGCTGAACTAAACTTTTTTGAATAAAGGCCAAGTGGTTCAATGTGTATGGCACCTGCACTGACGAGGTCAAGGCTATGTTCAAAGGCAAATGATTCCATGTATGGGGTGTGCTGAAAAAAGTTGGCATCGATTTCGCCTTCGCTGAGTGCGATGTTTGGCGTTACATAATCCGTGAATTCTACGATTTCAAGTGTGATGCCTTGCGCTTCTAAGACAGGCTTAATTTGCTTAAGTAGTTCTGAATGCGGAACTGGAGATGCACCAACTTTTAATACCGCTATATTTTCCTCTTTTGTACCGCAACCAACAAGTGCAAGAAGCGATAGTGTAATGACAAGCGTTGCAATTAAGCCTTTAGTGAATACTCTTTTAGTCATATTAAGGGTTCTCCTTTAGAATTTCATATTTTTTAGATTTATTTACGTCGGTGTTTCAATATATTTTGAGCAATGAGATTGCCTGATACTTGTATCCCTTGAACGAGTATGATCAGAACGATAATGGTCATAATCATGACATCCGTTTGGAATCTGTGGTAGCCATAACGAATTGCAAGGTCTCCAATGCCGCCACCAAAATGGTTCCAGCCATGGCTGAATAGCCTAGAAGATTGATGATGGTGATGGTTGTCCCGAGAATGAGCGATGGTAAAGCTTCTGGAATCAAAACGCGCACCACGATGTCGATTGGACCTGCTCCCATTGCGATAGCGGCTTCAATCACCCCACCATCCACTTCGTGAAGTGCACTTTCAACGATGCGGGCGAAAAAGGGTACAGCTGCCACGACAAGAGGAACGACTGTAGCATTGGTGCCTATAGATGTACCTGCAATAAGTCTTGTAAAAGGAATGATGAAAATCATTAAAATGATAAACGGGAGTGAGCGCGTCACGTTGACAATAATGGACAATACTTTATTTAAAGCTGGCCAATCTAGAATATGACCCTTTGATGTGATGACGAGAATTATACCAAGTGGCAAACCTAGGAGCACCGTGAACACAGCAGATAAAAATACCATGTACAGCGTTTCAAGTGTTGAGGGAATCAATAAATTTAGCATGGCAGTACCTCCGTGATGACGTGCTGAGCATGTAACGATTCTAAGATTTGAGAGATGATTTCAACAGGTGCAAGGATCTCGATAAGGAGCCTACCAACCGCTTGATCTTGTATGCTTTCAATGGTACCAGACAAAATATTGATGTCCACTTCATATTGACGAATCAATCTTGAGAGTACTGGTGATTTGGCACTGCCATGGGCAAACGTTAGATAAATTCTCTGTCCACTGACTGGCAGTGACTTTGGTACGACGAGGTCACCAATAAAATGATGTGTCTCGGCATTGCTTTGCCGCGTGAATACATCAATTGTATGCCCCTCAGTGATAACTTTGCCACTTTCGAGGATGGCCACTTTGTTACAGATGGCTTTGATCACTGCCATCTCATGAGTGATGACGACGAGTGTCACGCCAAGTTCTTTATTAATACGGGCCAATAACTCGAGAATCTGCTTGGTGGTTTTAGGGTCTAGTGCGGAGGTCGCTTCATCGCAGAGCAGGATATCCGGTGCATTTGCTAGTGCGCGTGCGATGCCCACTCTTTGTTTTTGTCCACCACTGAGGTTGATTGGATAGGCGTTAGCCTTGTCGCTGAGTGCCACTTTTTCAAGAAGGGCCATGACGCGTTCATGACGGACCACTGGATCAAGCTTTTGAAGTTTAAGAGGGAAAGCGACATTTTCATAAACGGTTTTGCTGCTTAACAAGTTGAAATTTTGAAAAATCATCCCTATCTTTTGGCGCGCCTGTCTCAATGGCTTGCCGTGAAGGTCGAGAATATTTATGCCGCTGACTTCAATCTCGCCCGAAGTCGGTTCTTCGATGCGGTTGATGCAGCGCACCAATGACGATTTCCCAGCACCACTGAGACCGATAATGCCGTAGATATCGCCTTTTTCTATAGTGAGGTCGATCCCGTCAATCGCATGGATTGCTTGCTCGCCCTTTTGATACACTTTTCTAAGATTGCTAATTTTGATCATAAAAAAATCTCCTTTTCTAAAATGCAAAAGGAGACCGTCTGTCCATCCTCTCACATCTTCCAGTTTAACTGACGGATTTAGCACCATGCTAATTAAAGCTGGTTGCTGGGTTTCATCGGGCCGTGCCCTCCACCTCTCTGGATATGAGTTGTACATATTCAATTGGTTTGCTTTGATTTATTGCGTGTTCTAAACAATTAAAAAAACCTCTTTCCAAAGAGAAAGAGGCATTATCAATAACAGTAGTATGCGTCTTATCTATGGATTGCTCCCAGGAATTAGCACCGTGCTTTTTAAAGCTGGTTGCCGGGCATCATAGGGCCAGTCCCTCCGCCACTCTGGATAAGTGAAGTCTATTCAGTTGCGTTTAGCTATGAGATGGATTATACGGCGTCGTAAAAACAAAGTCAATAATATTAATTTTTATTAACATTTATTGGTTAGCCGCACCTACCTTCTGAAATATAAAGGTTTGAGGATTTCTTGTAAATTCTATTGCACACAGTACTAAACCACCGCTATTTCACTTGCGTGAATGAAACGCCGTCCCATTCTATGATGGCATATTCCCCATAGACACCTGTTATCATAACGTTATAGGTTTGCGCTGTCTGCCCATATAGCGGATTCAAATAGACATATTGTTCATCCTCATCGGAGGGTATCTCCCCTGCTGCACAGGTCACCGTTACAGAGTAGGTTTTGGGCGAAAGTTCAATCAATGCGCCCGATTGCAATTGCGATTCCACATTGATTCCGCCACGTACGCTGCTTCCTGATGCAACCGTATAATCCGAAACGTCAATCGCGTCCAAATCGTCGAAATATTCGGGATCAGAACTAGAATCGATCACCCACGACGTTCCACTGACGTTTCTGATCTCATAAATAGCGTCTTTCACAGTGGCTTCCCCAGGCTGTGTAACACTGTTGTTCGCATTCATGATGTTGGCCATTTCTGCTGCAAGGTTTGCCAGTTTGGAAGCGGCTTCAGCTACTCTCGTTCGATATGCCTCAATAAGCGTTGAAAGGTTTGTGCTTCCTTCTTCAGGCGTGGTAAACCCTTCTTTTTTAAGTGTTGTTTTCAAGCCCGCTTCATCAAGTCCTGAAACTTCAATCGGCTTCGCGGTCACCTTGGTGCCACCGTCATCGGTACCCGAGACATTAATACCTAGTATTTTGCCATTATAATACCACTCCGTCAGAGATTCTCCGATATATGCAAGCTGTTCTCCTGTGCTTGAACCATTAAGCGTTGCCAGTCCGACTACAAACGATATCGGAGCCAGTATATTCTGAACATTACTAAAGGACGTCGTTACCTGATGCTCTTCCCCTAAAATTATAGTACTACTCGTAGCGGCCACATCTACAATGCAATCTACGCCGCCCACCACTACTGCGCCTGCCTGCCCTATCGTCATGCTGCTTGCACCTAGTGTTGCAAGGCTGCCTCCGCCAGTTGCGATAGTCGCCGTGACAAACAATCCTACCTTGCTGGCTGTCTTATACCCCTGCACAATGTTTATGCTTTTTGTATAAGCGCCATCTTCCGCTCGAAACGCCTCAAGGTCTGCTATATTGTGAATTATGCTCTGCGCTAGAGTTACTTGTTCGAAAGCAGTTTTTGCATCGACGCCAAGCTGCTTTGAAAGTGTTTTGATTCTCTCAAACTGTGGGACACCCTTGTAGGCGATTTCATCGAGCTGCTTTGTTAGGTTTTCAGCCCATGTTTCAAGATCAATCTCTCTTCCGCCTCCTGCTCCAGGTCTCAGTATTTGTGCCACAGAAGACAGCTCGATAATCTGCTCTGTATCAGATAAAAGCATATCTGTTGTCTCCCATGTCAACACAAGATCATCTATTAGCTTTTGAAATGCCTCAACCGTTATTAATTCACTATCCGCTGATAACAGCTCTTCCGTTTTAAGTCTGGCGTAAATATACTGATTCAAAGCCACTGCTGTGGCAGCGCTAGCAATCTGAAGGGCTTGTGGTTCTGCTTCTCGCTCCATTGTCAGGAGATTATCAGGCTGCTGTTGTGCCACAGGATCTAGTTTCGCACAGGCGGAAAGGGCAAGTAACATTGTCCCCACCAAAAGTACAGCCAGAAAACGCATGACTTTTTCTGACATGTATCGTCTTTGATAATCATTTTTTTCCATCTTTACCTCCTCCTTGTCTTTATGACAATTTCAGTGTGGTTCATGTTTCATTAGTATCATATGTATTTCAATTATCCTATTTCAATTTCACATTGCAATAAGGACAGAATTTTGGATCAAAAACATGTTTTGAAAATAATGGTAATATAATCTCATTCCAATTTTTACCCTTTTAAAACACTAAAAATCATATATCTCTTGGTGGCGCGGGCAATGTTACGCATGTTCGTATATAATTAACGAATGGGGACAGGTACCCGTGGTCATATGCAGTTAATTAATATCAATAAAAATCAAAAACGGCTGAGGATCAATGGCCCCAGCCGCTAAAATTGACAGAAAATATATTTAATGGATCGCTTCAGAACAACCATTTAACAAACCCGAGTCTATCACATTAATAGTTCTTTTCGACTTTTGCATCAACGGCATTCTTTTTTATGCTCTCAATACCGTTTAGACAGCTAGCCTTCGCCTTATACCCTTGAGATGCAGCAATAACTTCACCATTTCTAGCTTTTAACCGAAACCTAAACTCACCTGTTTTATCATTGTACATTTCATATTTCGGGTTGACAGCTGTTATTGCCGGATCTTTCGTTTGATCTTCAAAATTAGCGATCGGTGCATTTTTGATGACGCTTTCAATGCCTTTTAGGCAAGAAGCTTCACTAGAGTAGACTTCTGACGTCGCAATAGTCTCTCCATTACCTGAATGAAGATCAAATTTGTAACCTGTGCTTGTCTTTTTAACTAGAAATTTTCCCATAAAATTACTCCTTTCACATTGTTGATATGATTCGATTATATACCCAAACATTCCAATATTCAAACCAAAGCAAATATAATTATCTACGGGCTGATTGCTGTATCAGAGCTTTTCCAATGAGAAAGGATTATTAATTCGATAATCGCTTCGTAATATATGTTATAATAAATGTAAATAAATTCAAGGAATATTTAAGATCTTATTTGAACACTTATAGAACTTGAAATCTCGGAGGTGCTATATGATTTTTTTGCCAATCGCATTAATATTATTCATCCTAGGTTGGGTCATCAAGGTTAAGAAAGTTACTTGGTTAATTTCAGGTTACAATACCGCTTCAAAGGAAAAACAGAAGGAATATGATATAGAAAAGTTATGTAAATATTTCGGTAATTTTCTCTATGTGTTGGCCAGTATTTATTTGATTTGGGGAATTATTTTACTTATTCTTCCTCAATATATGGATCTAATAATATGGTCTGGGTTTATTAGTGGTTTTATTGGTATTGTCGGTGGCATAATTTACTTAAACGCTGGCAACAAGGTGAAAAAATAACTAAATAACACTTAAGAGCAATCGACTGATTGCTCTTTTTTCATGTGCATTTTAAGGAGATTGATGTCTATGGCAATACTTCAAGGCATATTAAAAGTGTGAGACAACCCTAAAAAAGCTCTCATCGGCAGTCGCTAAACTTTTTTTCGGAGATTTCACTATCAAGCATGAGTCAGTTAAATTGTAATACTTATTGCATAAAAGCACCCCTATTTTCATTGGCAAACTGTTCAAAAGTTCTAGGATTTTTACCAGTGAGTTCAAAAAAAGTGTTTGTAATCGCTTTTGCAGTCCCCATCCGCGTCATGAAATATAGAGCTACAGTGACATTGACATACCCTTTATCCAGTCCACGGTTTTTAATGGCATGAGTCCGATAGTTTAAGAATCCAGGTTTGGCATAGGTTATTTTTCGACCCGTCACGCGACTCAGAATAACCGCTATTTGATAATAATCCAATGCCTCTGGACCGGTGATTGTATGCGTCGTGTTTTTATATTGATTTGGATCATGTAAAATAGTTGCAATTGAAAGTCCAATATCTGCCGCATCGATAAAACTCGTTTGACTCTTGCCCGCGGGTATAAAAATTCTGTCTTGTTCTTTGATTTCAAAAGCGTGAATGCCAGAGATATTTTGCATAAAAAAACCAGGTCTGATATGGGCATAAGGTAATCCAGAAGCTTCTATGAACTTTTCGATTTTATGATGTGGCGGGATTGTGTTTTTTTCGATGCCCATAAGTGATAAAAAGCTTATCAATTGGATTGAATGCTTTTTAGCTGCCTCTATAAAAGGATACAAATCTTCTGGTTTCCCTAGATGTGGTGGCCTCATGAGAAAAATTCTGTCTACGCCATCGAGTGTGCGCTCAAACGATTCAGGTTTTGTGAAATCGAATTGTACATGTGTCACTTGTTCACCAAATAGCTGTATCAGTTTTGGTATATCTGTACCTGCAGCGACGACTTCTTCTCCCATTTTCAAAAGTTCATTGACAACATAACAACCGACATTGCCCGATGCGCCTGTAACTAGTATTTTCATTTAAGATGCCTCTTCCAGAATTTTATTTGCAGTTTGAATCAGTTCAATAAACTGGCTGAATTTTGTAGCGCCCATTTTTTCTTTCAATAATTCGACGGTTTTAAAATATTCGATAAATGTCGATTCAACGAGCAGGCACCCATTCAGAAGCGCAATCTTTAGCTTCTGAATGGGTGCCTGTCCCCAAACTATCCCGAACTTTTACGACTATATCCTCGCCCCAAATGGAATCAAAGCGAGCTGTGCCAATTTCAGATGCTGTTTCGCAAACGGCAAACCTATGATGGTGATACCAAGTAACAGAGCAAAGGTGAGATGCATAACACATAGCTCCCATCCAAGGACTAAGAGCCAAATGATGTTACCAATCAATCCGCCAGCACCAAAATTTCCGATGCTGACATCTTTCCCAAAGGGTGCCAGAGACAAGCCTGCAATTTTGAAGCACTGTATGCCAAATGGAATGCCGATCACAGTGACACAAAGTATTGCACCTGCGATGGTCCAGCCTATTGCAGAAATAAATCCACCTAAAATAATCCATATCAAATTGCCTATAAGAGACATATTATTCCTCCATTATTCGATTAGGAAATTGTATAGTTAGCAAATATGCAATTCCCTATATATACCCATATTATAAGTTGCTTTCATGGGAATGCCGTTAGAATTGGATTAGAAAATGAACTGGATAAGTCGCTAACTCATGCTTTCACATACCGCGTATTCTTCCCTTGTCCTAAAACCCTTATTTCATCTTTACTCACAAGACTTTTTAGCGTCCTAGTTGCCAATGCTTGCGATCCTGAGAGTGCTGTCTCAACGTCTTTTCTAACAATGCTCTGTCTATCTTTAAAAAGTGCCAAAACAAGATGCTCGTTCTCTGTAAATCTGCTGGCTTTGATTTTGATCGTTGTGTTTGGTAATGTAATCTTGAAGACATTATCACTTACTTCAATTTGTGGATTAACGGAAAATCCATCATAACTTTGTATGATTTTAGGCACACCTGTGCCATAGGCTTCAATAAGCGATAAACGATAAAAAACATTTGCCAAGTTTCGATTTCGAGCAACCGAAATTCCAAGCATCATGTCTTCAAATGAAATCCCCCTAACAAGTCCACCTATTGATACAAACTCAATTCGATCATCAAAGACACTAATGAGTGTGCTATCTCTGAATGAATAATCTCTATGTACAAGTGCGTTTAGTAGCGCCTCGCGTAACGCCTCCACGGGATAATCTCGCGTATCTGTGCGATACAAACCGATAATTTCAGAGTGAACGCTGTTATATCGGTCAATGTAAGCAAAAATATCATTGAGCTGTTTCACTATTGAACCTGTAAACTCCTGACGGTCTTTGAATATAGCTTTATCTGTACCTTGAAAAACAGCAAGTTTGACGGTATGTACACACTGATCAGACAAGAGTAAGCCCAAATTTGTATAGATCCCATCAACATTTATAATGTCAAGTGACTTCAGTTGATTTACGCCAAAAGGTACATTTCTAATTTCAAACTCTTTTGTCGCATCGATAAAGGTTAAATCCTGAATGATTGAGCGAATATCTTCATATTTATCGCCGTCAGTGTCCTTAATCATGCGGCGTATGGCAGTATCTGTTGCAGGTACTGATGAAGCGCCATGCCTTATGAACACACCTTCAGGCCGCATCCCCTTACTTGCGATATAATAAGGACTTGCAGTGCCTTTATGCACAATAATTTTGATCACAATATTACCATCAATTTCTTCAGTTTGGTAGTCGACGAACAATGTTACATCAGGTTTTATACCATCTCGGATGGAATTACTCACCTTGAGCAGTGTGCTGTCAACATTTTGCACACCAAAGACATGACCATCATCAGCAATGCCAATATAGAGCGTACCCCCATTTGTATTTGCAAAAGCAACAATGCTCTTATTTATTTCGGGAGTGTATTCACGTTTGAACTCATGTGTGGTATTTTCATATAAATGCATTTTTGCCACCTCATTTTCTCATCTATTCTCATCTTATTATAATCTTTCTAATCATTCTCGTCAATAGGATGTAGGAGAAGAAAACGCCGCAGGGTGTCAGGTACCCAAGAGTCTAAAAATCATTTGCATCACACGCGTCAAATATACGCAGTGCTTCACGAGGATCCGTTTCAAGATAGCTTGCAAAGTTGATAATGCCTTCCTTACAAGCTTGGATTAATCTTGCATCAACAGTCGTACCCGTTTCCCACCACCATTTATCAATCGTGAAAGGCTCACCTTTTCTGTACAATTTCGGTTCAAATCGTGCAACTAACTTATCACCATATAAAACAGGCAGAACATAATAGCCATGCCTTCTGTCTTTTATGGGTTTATAAACTTCCCAGACGTAGTCAAAATCAAAAAGAACCTTAACAAGACTTCTATCCCATAGTAAATTATCAAGTGGTGCGATACATTTTATAGCCGATTTTGTAGCGTCAATATCTAATTTTAAAGCAGTTTCAAGCAAAGGATAATCTTCAGAACGCATGTAGAAATGTTCCTTTATATCCGTAACTTGCAATTTTACAAGTGAGCCTGCATCGACCATCTCTTGTATGCATCGTTTTCTAAGAACAGCGTTTCCAATGAAGTGCCCCAACCATCCTCCGCCGCTTCTACTCCAATAAGCGCCAATACTTCCGATTCTGCGCTTGATATACCATTTGACAAAAGCTTCTTCTGAATCAAATGGATCCTCACGATCTATTAAGGATTGATCCTGTAAATTTTCAATCAAGTCATAGACTTTCTGTGTATTGCGCCTTGAATGTATTCCGAGTTTTCCAATATTGAAAAGGTAGTCAAGGGTTGCACTCGAGAGTTTTCCGTGACCCCAGACACCTTTAACAGTCTTGCCAAAATCTATTTGACTCGCAAGCAAAGGGCCGCGACTCACGATACTCTCGATGGCTTCTTCGGTATAATCGGTTGCTGCTTCTGAACCTCTATATTCAAGAGTTCGATGGATTTCAATGGCTTTTCGCGCTCTCAATCGTTTAAAATATGGAAAATCATCTGCTAGATAGATGGACATCATTTTATCCCAAGCATCAATCAGACTTCTTTTTTCGTAAAGCAGATACTCTATGTCACCTTGCTTGTAGCCAGGAATTCTAGACTGTAAAACCAAATCCGGATTCTTACCCACGACATTGAGCGGGTCGTATTGAATGCAGCCAATTCGCTTGACAAGGTTTTCAACCGCGTCTAATTTGGATATGTCTAAACCATCCCATTTATGCTTATTGTCAATCAAACCTTGATAATACAATAAAAACTGACGAAGTTGCATTTTTGTTAATACCACTGGCGACATCAAAACCTCCTCAAAATTTTATTGTACATCCGTTCATTTCACTTACTTTCAGACCCTTATGAAATGTTTTCGCCATTTTCTTGCTGGGTACACAAGAGCCCAGTATTGGGTAGATTGCGGTCAATAAGTTTTATAACATCACTAATAAGGATATGTTCTTGTTCTAGTTTAAGACCCCTTTCCAGTATGCATTCTACGACACCTCTGACATCGAGATCTTTTTCATCAGATAGCATTTGAGTCAGCTTTAATCGGTAAGGTGCTTCTATAGGGACCGCTTCATTACAGTACTTCTGAAGAACACTGGAATCCATCATCAAAGGCTTAACATCAGGTATTATATTTTTTAGTATTTTATATATTCTAGCACCGCCTAGATCAATATCTGACCAGTGATAAAAGGATATCCCAGGAAAGGCGTGATACAACTTTGCTAAAAAAGTTCTTTTGAGTTTACTTGCAAATCCGCCATGATAGACAATTAAAGCATTTTCCGGTCGCACTTTAATCAGTAGTTCATAGGAAGCTCGATTCTCTATCGTGATAATCTTATCCACTTTCCGACTCAAAGTAATTGTATTAATTTTATCCACATAACTGCCCAATATGACACTACCTTGATCAAGGAAACTCGAATCTATTACGCCACTATCAACACATAACTGAAGTGGACCTGAATAAAAAATCAGTTCTGGATTTGAAAATAAACATACCATTTGCAACGGTTCTTCCTCATCCACGTCATTATATCGCTGAATTAAAGGGATCAATCTTGCTTTTAATGTTGTTTGAAAATACTTTGAATCACCAAATACACTTGCACTTAACACGCGCTCGTGCACAGATGAAAGTGCCAATTTTTCAATCGCAATTAAACACTCAATCAAATCCGCATTCACCTTCAAATCAGAAGTCATTAAGTTACCGAACTTACCTGTGCGTTCAAACTTCTCAATCAATTCTTCTTTAAAGGCATTCATCCATTCATAGTAGACGAATTCAATCGTTCTCAGCTTTTTAAGTAGAACTTCCATCTGATCATAAGACACAGCTATTTGTGCTAAGCCATACGCTTTTGAGATGCTTTCCGGATTTTGTATGAGCCAAACTGAATCGATGAGATTACCCACTTCGTAGCGCTGCCAACTGTACTCGATGACACTCTCAGATTTCAATTTGATTAACGCGTTGATAAAAGCTTCCTTCTGGTCATACGCTTCAAAATCAATTTTCTTAAATTCAGACGGTTTGACTAAAATGCGCCTCGTCTGCGATTCTCTTGATTTATATGCCTGACTGCGTTCGTATTTTGCAATTAGTTTCTCAAGAATCAGCTTTTCTGTGAATTGCTGCAGTTCATCTTCTTGAATGGTTATATGAACGTCCATGCCACTTTCACCCCCCAAATTACACGTCTAATAATTCTTTCTTTTCGAAGCCTTTTACAAATGAGATGTTGTCACTTCTAAACACACATAAATTTTGGTCAACGTGTGGTGTAATGTCCACAATTTTATCGGGTGGTGCTGAGATAATTGCCTGCAAATTAAACTTACGCAGTAACTTTAAACTTTCTTCAATGCGCTGTTGATCCATTTTACTAAATGACTCATCAAACACAATTAATCGAATCGTCTCAGAACTCGATCCTGAATGCGCAATCCGGTACATATGAGCAAAAGAGGCGAGAACGGAGAGATAAAACGGCGTCTGAGTCTCTCCACCAGATTTCTTAAGCAGCGTTTTGGACAATCGCTGCTCTTCGCCATTTTGATCTTTTACAATCAAATCAAAGTTCAAATACGATCGGTAATCTGTATAATAAGCAATATTCTTTTCTAGCATAATGCGTTGATCGGCGGAAACCTCATCGCCTACGTTGACAATCATTCTAAACAATTCATCTATGGCTTCATGATGCTTTTGATTAAACGCATAGGAAAGAATGCTCATGCTATCTTTAAGCAGTAGCTCATCCATAATCATATCATAATACAACCTCATTTCAGACTTAGGCTTTACCTCGAATCGATAAAGATCCGTCCCAAACGGACTGTCTTTGATGGCTGTGTTAAGCTCTTTAATTTGAGCAAATACGGTGTCTATATTTTCCTTTAACTTCGCAAGAAATTCATCCTTGAATTGTTCATACGTCTTTTCTTTAGCATCTTTGATTTTGCCCGCATACTCTGGAAGATTGGATTCCTTTAAAGTAATAAGCGCTTGCTCAAATATGAGATTGCTTTCAGCACTGGCATCATGAGACATGTGATAGGTACGATTATAGTCCTCTCTTTTCTTGATGAGTTCACTCTTCGAATTATCTTTATCCGTACTTGCAGCTTTAGCACTACGCGAGTAGTTCACTGTAATCTGTTCAGGTGGCTGCAAATCACTGAGAAGTTTCTCAAAACGCGTCGCCGCTTCATCGCGAATCTGATTAAACCTGACAGAATCAACCAGTGCTTTCTGGTCTTCTAATTGAGCTTGTACACTTGGAATAAGTTCTGATTTTAGTCGATGGATTTCTCCTCTTGCTTCACCTTGTTCCGATGAACAGCGCATTATAATTTGATGTATCTCTTCAAGTTCGACTTTATTCTCATCTATTTTTTTCTCAAGTTGACTGAGATAGGTTAAATCCAAACGGTCTTTTTCTAAGTTCAAAGATTGTATTTTATCTTGACTCACGCTAAAATCAGACAAACGACCTAGAGCCTCTAAATGCACATTGAGCTCGTACTCAGACATTGCAGATATCGCACATTTCTCCGTATAAACACTCACTTGTGCATCGAGATTAACTTTCGTTTCCTGGTGTTCAATCAGCTGGGACTTTATCATCTCAATTTGACTTGAAATCGCATGTCTACCTATATATGGCACGCGCCATCTCTCTGGATTCAATTGCCGCGCCACATAATTTTGATAGAGCATCCCTGTATCTGTGATGCCAATACTATGGTTTCTAAGTTCAGTTATCGTGTCGCAAGTTATCACATTTCCTAAAGTATAATCGATAAATACTCTTGCACCTTCGTGAGCTGTCGTCACCAGATGTGCTAAACTCAACTCACGCGCTTGTGGACGTTGCGTCTTTAGTCGCGCGACATCCACCAACCCAACATCATAGAGGCCTTGTTTGTTTTTCTCTGTATCATAGATCTTAAGTGCTGCTTCAAAGTCTGCTTCATCCACAAATAAATAGAATTTTTGCGTGTGCAAATAGCCCTCAATGACATTTTTCCAGCGCATATCAACGACATCCAAAACTTCAGATAAAATGGTCACATGTCCGATCCCTTTCGATTCTAAAAGCCGCTTAAGCATAACGACATTCTGCGGAAATGGCTTTATGCCCTTTTCAAGGTCAGAAAGTGTCGCTTTTGATTCTTTAATTTGATTGGACAATTCTAATGCTTTGCCTTTCAATGTCGCTAATATCTCTTGATTAGAGGCATGCCATTTATTCAAAAATTCATTAAAAGACTTAATCATTTCTGCTGTCGATGGCTTAAGCGCGTTCACAGTGAGTTCTAATATTTCCGTTGAGAGCTTATCTATATCACCATGTTCATTTTGAGTGTGTCCTTGATCCTGGTTTTGCTCAAGTTCCCGATAGCGCTGTGCCAATGTTTTGAAACGCTTCACCGTTTCATTAAACTGACTTAACCAGCTTTTAATTTTTGTTTCTTCTTGCTCAATTTGTTGATTCAAGGCATCAAGTTTGCTCTGAACGTCAGATTGAGCGCGTTCTTTTATAAGCGCATCTCTCAATGTCTCAAGTTCGTTTTTCTGAATAGAATGACCCTCTATTGATCGACTGATTTCTTCAAGTTGCTGCAGCGCGTCACCCAATCTAATCGTTAATTTTTCAAATTGATTTCCGTATGATTTAAGCTGTCCAAGCGCTGCAATTTCTTCATGCAACAGCTGCCGTTTCATTTTATTCGCATAATCTTGATGCGTTTTTTCGATGAATTCAAGTTTTATGATTCTATCCTGTATCGCTTCAGCATCTTTTTCTAGTCGCTTATAATACCTAAGGTTTTGCTGCATTTCTTCAATATCGGGTTTTCCCTTAATATCCGTGATATATTCCGTGATGAAACTTTCAATATCGCTGATTGGAGAAAAAGGTACCGCCTTCTTAAACAAACCAAAAAACTTATGCTTAATATTGCCACATTTAGCCATCAAATGTTGTCTATACACCGTCTGACTTTCATAAAAGCTGAATTTTTTATTTGATTGATGATTCAACAGTTGCTTGAGCGTATTTCTGTTGATTGGAATACCTTGATTTAAAAATTGATTTTCCGGTATCTCACAATCCGCGATAAAAAAGCTGTTTTTTTGAGTACCATCGCTATAAACATCAAAAATAATGCCTGTAATATACGACTTATCTTTTACGGTATCATAAAACTCTAATACGATATAGGCATTGAAATCGCCGTCTCTAAGATATCTAAATCCCGTTTCTCCGTCGTCGCCCAGTTCGCCTTTCAAATACCCAATGAGCGTCCGTTCAGACTTATCATTGGCTGCTTTATTAAAAATATGGCTACGCGTTTCCCCTAACATCACCACTTGAAGTGCATCGATGATGGTTGACTTTCCTGCGGCATTTTGTCCAGTAAGGAAGTTGAGTGTTTTAAATTCAATCATAGAGTGACTAAAATAATGCCAATTGATAAGAAGCATTCTTTTTAAAAGTTTCATTAAAGATCCTCCATCATTTCGTTTTCTTCTTCATCGCCTGCATCGCCTTCTTGACCAAACTCTCCTTCAATTCCGGATTCATAGGCTTTCGCGCTGATCATATCTGAAAGCACACTAATTTTATCGTTAGGTATAATAAACAAAATCGATGGTAACGCCACAAACCTTGCGTCTGGTGCATCCCATTTCCCATCTAATTTACTGACGAGATTGAAACTTGCAAATGTTTTTAACGCATCAGCGATGTCTTTCATACTCGGTTTCTTATCTAAAATGCCCAATATTTGCATTTTTCCGATGAGCTGATTGGTCTCGAAAACCACTTCATTTCTCAAGCTCACTTCTTCACGGCGCTCCTCATAGATAAGCCTAAGCGTTAATAACATCAGTGTCGTGAATTTGTTGAATTGATATTTATTATAGTCATATAGGCTTCCTAGATAAATGACGCCGTAGGTGCTGTCTCTATGAAGTGTCCAACCCGCTAACTCCAGATACCCAACGAAGACTTCAAAAGTTCTTTCCACAAAACGGTAATCCGGATGTGTCTTCAATCTGCCTTCTTGGGCGTCGTATTCATCTCTGATCAAAAAAGTTTTAGAAAGCAATTGATTGATTAATCTTTTGAAAAGTAGCTTCTCTGTCTGATTAAAGCGTTCATATTTATGGGTCCATTCCATCATGTCTCGTCATTGCCTCCTTTTTTAGTGAATTCAATCATGGGTAGATCATAGCTCTCATTGTCAAATCGTTGATCCGTAAACGTTGTTTGAAAAGGTGTCGATTTCTGAAGTCCAAATAGTGATGCTAACATGACTCTAGAAAAGTCCCTGTCATTGTTTAGCGGTAATTCCGAAGTGTTAATCACGTTCCCTTTCAAAAGAGACATCATTTCAATAATAACAGCTTCACGGCCATACGTTTCTTTAAGTTTACTCTTAAAGCGTTCCGTTGCTTGCTTTTCAGAAGCGTCGGTAATGCGTTTTACTGGCTCCGAAATGATAAGTTTCGACTTCGTCATTTTTGAACGCGCATAAAGTGAATCCGAAGTCACATATCTTTGTCTATAGGCTTGCATGCCCATCATCGCTTGGTCTATATGAAGGTGTCCATCGTTAATGCCTTTAATCACATTGATGAGATTTCCTTTTACAGAACGGTCGCGATTGATCAAATACTGAATTTTCTCGATAGACGCTCTTGTGTAGGCATTGTTTCTAATGTCAATTTCTCTCATAAGTTCAGGCAAATGCTCATATAACCTTAAAAGTTCAGAAATCATACCGTAAACTACGAGGCCAGCATCGCCCTCAGAATCTGCCGCTTTATACATTAGCGCTTGTTTAGCGATTAAAGCCAACATGTCTTCATCGTTATACCATCTGTTTAACATTTCTAGAATTGGCCCTTTGAAACGAGGCACTGAATCGAACGTTTTAAACGGATGAAGAAACTTAATGATAATGGCCTCTTGAAAATCATCAAAATGTGATTTTAAAAGTTCATTGGCGCTTGCAATTTCAATTGCCTTTTGGTGATATCGACCAATGTTTTGATATAACTCTTTTAATAAATCTATTAGCTGCTGTGTGTCTAATAATGCACGACTCAATGTCTGATAGGCATAATCACCACGGTCTCGATCGAGTGCAACGAGATTGTTATACGTTGAAACGACCAGGCCATTGTATTCCATCGTCTTTTCGGTTAAAATTTCCTCTAGTGCATCCAGAATTTTTTTTGAGTAATCTGGAAGCTCAATGATGGTCTCAAAATCTGCCCCCCTGAAAGCACTTCTTAACCACTCCGTTTCGATGAGTTTTCTGATTATAAAATTTGCCTTAGAGGATACATCTGCATTACTCACCATGAACTCTTCCTCAGGATCATCCACTAACCCATATATCTCAGCTTCAAGTTTTGCAATCAATAGCGCATTTAAATCATTTCTAGTAACATTTAACGCGTATTTATAACTTTCCTTAACGACAAAAAGAGCATCTATGTAAATGCTCTTATTCTTAGACGATAAAATGGAAAATAAATTCTCTGGTATTTTATCAAACAAGCCCATAATGTCTTTCAACTCCTTACAGTCTGCAACTTTATCCAATAATTTATTTTATCATGATTACTGTTTTCTGTCCCATCTCAAAGTATTTTTGCTTATGCATTTCTAAAATCTAAGATGCTTTTAAGTAAATGATTGATCCTAACCATATCCCGAAATCTAGTGAAATCAATGGATTTAGGAGCTTTTTCATTATTATTGCTTCAATAAATATTCTAAGGGGATAATAATATTAGATACATTTTGAAGGGAGCATTTAAATGTAATCAAACAAAAGTAAAATAATTATTGGTGTCCTTGTATTATTTGTCGTTTTATTATCTGTAAGAGTGATTTTCGATTCGATTCAAAATTTGATAAATTTGGCAACAATTTAGACAACCTAAGCAAGTGGAAAACTGAATATTTAGAAAAACATCCTGGTGCTACGGATGCAGAAATAGATGAAGCTTTTAATAAAGCCTGGGGAAAATAAATTGTTATGAATATAAGAACACCCTAATTCACATTAAATTGAATTAGGGTGTTTTTCTGTATCATTTAATTTTGCTTAGAAACACGCCTATAAAGCATCAAAAATATTGCCATAAATACTAAAAACAACATCACCCAGAGCGGTTTGTTCGATGCAGATATACTAGTTCCTAAAAAAATATGAGTTGGTCCATCGGCGCCGCCAATGATCCCAATGGATGAAGCTTCATTTACAGAAACATTTGTATTATACAGGTACTTTATCACTCGTACCGTAATATAATCACCAAATCCAGCAATCAGAGCACATAGACCACTTAATACAATGCCGGATTTTAATAGTTTTTTTTTAGTTGATCGTTTCATAGGGTGCACTCCTAATTACATTAATTTGCTAAACGCGTTAGTACAATGGTTAATCCGGTACTATTTACAGAGTAGATCGTGGCATATTACAGCCGTTAGAGTGTGCAGCGCAGTTTACAATGTATCCTTTTTAATATAAGCAATACTTCTGCCACCACCGATTTGGGTTAAATAACCTTCTTTCATTAAATCAGATAATGCCTTTTCAATGGTCGTCACACTAATATCGGGGCATAATTTAGAAATATCTGACTTGCTGATTTCTCAGAGTATCTACTCTAGAAGAAAATTCTCTATAAGCAGCTACTGGTACAAATCTTACTTTCTTTTCACCAAAGTCATTCTTTTCTTCAATAATATTGTCAGCGTTTTTAAAGTTACCTCCTGAGCTTCCAGAATTGTACATATATAAATCTCGTCTGAATCTTTGCCACCCTAACCATTGCTTCCAAAACATCAGGATACGATTCCATATATAGCTCTTGCTTACCACGGTACTCATGCAATTCTGTTAATAAACTAATTATTTCCTTATCAAACAATTGTTCATCAATATTGGTGTAATTAAAGGCTCTCATTCTGCACCTCAATTCTATATTCTGCATATATTACACCATATAACATGCAGAATAATTATTTTTTATGCAGATTAGCTGGCCAAACAAATCAGAAATTAAATGTCTTTGTGCAAATAGAAAAGTCATGTAAAGCAGCCACATGCAAATTCCGCCGCAGAGGGTCAGGTACTTTTTCAGCGGAAACTCACTTTTTATTTTTACATCCGTTCATTTCACTTACTTTCAGACCCTTATGAAAAGTTTCCGCCATTTTGTTGCATGGTACCCATGGGTCGAGTGTTCGATTTGGATGTTTTACATATAATGTGATGGAATTATAGCATCAGATTGATGACTGGTATGTTTTAGAAATATCAGTTTATACTTATCTTAAACGAATGAATTCATTCCTTCCACGATCAACTCCCACGCAGCATACGACAGCCGGGTCTATATTAAATTCTTCAGCAAGAATATGTACATCAACAATGTTTAAAACGAACTGTTGATCAGGCACTCGACTGCGTTCGACTTCTAATTCTTTAATTCGGCGACATATTTCCGTTCTTGCATAATAGGGTACGGCATTAAACTGAGACACCATATCTGCATCGCTCATAATACTTCCAGATAAGGCGCGATGACATTCAGCAAAGTCATGGAAACTTGAGCGAGTTATATCCTTAAAAATGATGCGCTTCCCTTTGGAAGTCTTTGCCTTTGCTTTTAGGTTCGCTTTGCTTTTGGACTCCCAAAATTTTCGAACGTCTTCAAAATGCACATTAATAGTGGGCAGTAGCGCCTTGATAATATCTTGCTCTGCCTCATTGTAATAATAGAAGGTGCATTGCTTAACCATAGACTCATTAATAATTTTAAATAGGTGCCTGTCGTTATACGGAGATAGTCCCAGTATAATTAATTCTCC
>Ga0138256_10000862_pt1 | contig 32807 bp, 32 predicted proteins | sample KNB2016incub_MG_FD_105486 | JGI IMG/M metagenome (GOLD analysis project Ga0138256, IMG submission 105486) | Active sludge microbial communities from wastewater in Klosterneuburg, Austria - KNB2014incub_MG | ecosystem: Engineered > WWTP > Activated sludge > Unclassified | place: Austria... | reverse complement strand
TGTTCGAGGTACAACATCAAAACAGCTTGTACATTTGTTAAAGGAAGCAAATCCTAAATCAATTCATTTAAGAATTTCATCACCACCAATTATGCATCCTTGTTTTTATGGTATGGATTTTCCCAGCAGCCAGGAATTAATTGCATATCAAAAAAATGGGAACATAGAAGAGATAAAAAATTATCTTGAAGTTGATAGCTTAGAATACTTAACTATCGATGAGCTGTTAGAAGCAGTTTCCGAAGCCGGTAAAGAAAATTTTTGCACAGCCTGTTTCTCAGGAAAATATCCAACAAATGTTGATATCAACTTCAAAAAGGAGATGTATGAAGTTTAATTGGGTTATCATTTACACCGCACTTTTATTAATTACAATTCCATCATTAGCACAAACAACTTACTTTATAAAATATAAAAGTAATGTGCCGATCGATGTTGTTGAATCAAATGTTTCTGAAAAAAAACTTTCTAACTCTGTTGGATTTAGACCAATCTCACTCCCGGATTTTAATTTGAATTACCTTGCAAAAGGTTTGGGTAGGGGAGATGAAATTCTTGGTAGAATTGTAAAAGTACAATTTGCTCAAGATATAAGTGAATCAAGTTTAAATTCAATTCTGACAAATGATCCTGATATTGAATATATACAGGTTTCAAATACATATAGAGTAGATTCAGAACCACCAAACGACAGTTTAGTTACACAACAATGGGCATTAGAAAAAATAAATGCTTTTGATGCCTGGGAAATTACAACAGGTGCGGATTCTGTATTACTTGCTATTATAGATACTGGTATTGAATACTTTCATCCTGATTTAAAAAATAAAATTTATATAAATCCTGGTGAAAGCGGAACAAAAAGTAATAACGGAATTGATGATGATAACAATGGATTTATAGATGATTATATGGGTTGGGATTTTGTTGATAGAGTTGGTTTTCCATTCGATTCAACTGGAGGAGATTATTTAGAATGGGATAATCAACCTTCAGATCAACATGGGCATGGTACTTTGGTAGCAGGAACATCTGCAGCTGAGACTAATAATATTTCTGGTATAGCTGGTGTTGCTCCAAATATTAGAGTATTAAATTTACGATCTTTTGATCCTGGAGGTTATGGGGAAGAAGATGATGCTGCAGCGGCAATATTGTATGCAGTTAAAATGGGTTCAAAAGTAATAAATATGAGCTGGGGTGATTATTCATTTTCTTATGTGTTAAGAGATGTGATCAGATATGCTTATTCACAAAATGTTGTTCTGGTAGCTAGCTCAGGTAATCAAGGAAGTAATGAACCACATTATCCTTCTGGATATTCTGAAGTAATAAGTGTAGGAAATTCTACGGACCAAGACTATGTATCAGGCAACTCAAATTGGGGCTCGACTTTAGACTTAGTAGCTCCAGGTTCGAGTATTCTTTCAACCGCAATGAATGCTGACTATTTGTCATTTAGTGGTACTTCTGCCGCCGCTCCTTTTGTCTCAGCTACAGCCTCATTGATATTATCTAAAAGTGATTTTACAAATGAAGAAGTTAAACAAATATTAAAATCAACATCTGATGATATCGGAGGTTTTGGATGGGATCTAAATAGTGGTGCTGGCAGGCTAAATGTCTTTAAAGCTCTGACGGTTACTGCACCTGCTGTCATAAAGTTCTTCAGTCCACTCCAAGACTACTCGACATCTGCAGATACAATGAAAATTTCCGCTTCTGTATTATCACCTTATTTTACTAGTTATAACTTAGAGTTTGGTGTAGGATTTAATCCTGATGAATGGATAGTTTTGATTCAGAATGGATTAAACCAATTTGCAAAACAAGAAATATTTAAACTCAATATTCAAAACTTTGAGGATACTGTTTACACATTAAGACTTTTTATTAACCAAAATAATGGACATACTTCAGAAGAACGTGTTAATTTTCATATAGATAGGACTCCACCAGTTGCTGAATTAGTAACTTTATTACCAGCATGGTATGGAAACATTTCTGTTCCTTTGGCAAGTATTTATACAGATGATCCAAGTATAGTAAGAATGTTTTATAGAAAAATTGGTGAAAATGAATTCAATTTTGTAACGTTGGATGGTTTTTCTACTAATAATCAGTTTGTAAAACAATTGCATTATGGATTTATACCAAAAGATTTAGCTGTTCAGAACACAGCGTATGAAATATACTTTGAAGCTGAAAATCTTGTTGGTCTGAAAACTGAAATAAAAAACGAAGGAAACTATTATTTAGTTTCAACTCAAGTGCAAGCAGAATTTTCAACCGAATTAATTCAGCCATTTTCTCTTCCATCTGGAGATATTTATGAAAATCCAATGAATATTACTTCAACTCAAAACACTAGTATCTCCTTAAGAAATGGGGAGAATTCGGACATTTATAGTTTTGAAAATAATTCATTTGTTTTAGTGGATACTCTAAATTTGAAATACGTTAAGGGTTTTGGAGATTTTAACAATAATGGATTAACTGATCTGCTTACTTATTTTACTTATGATGGATTTATTGAAGAACAAACTTCAAATTTATCAGCATCGTTTTCGACTAAAGAATCAATTGTTTCAAATAACGGTGAAGTAAGATGCTGGCCAATTTTAGCTGATGATGTTGACTTGGATGGAGTTGTAGAAGTGTTCTCTTTGCGTGATTTGAATAGAGTTGAAGTGTGGGATGTTCAATCAAACTTAAAACTTAAAATTGTTGACACCCTATTAAATTTTACTCCAAATGGATTTGGTGGTAATATAATTAATTCCCCCGGAGCAACATTGTCTGATATTGATGATGATGGCACAAAAGAAATATGGATGGTTGATCAAGACGGAGATTTATTTAGTTATGAAATTGATATAAATGAATTCAAAAAGCAGTTTGTTATTAGAACTGGATTTTTAGGAGATGCTTCTTATTTAACGTCAGGGGATTATAATGGCGATGGAAAAGCGGAATTAGCAGTTTTACTTCATTCGGTAAGTGAATTAGATATTTCACCTTTTTACAGATTAGTTGTTTTTAATATGATTGATAGTACTGTGAATATACTTTTTGACAAAGCATTTGTTGATGCTTCAACAGAATTTAATGGAGCTTTTCGAAAGACTGATAATAGCATTCGATTTGCTGATATCAATAATGATAATAAAGATGAACTAATATTATTTGAATTTCCATATGCTTATATATTTAGATTGGACGGAACAGATAACACTCTAATCTCTTATAAAGAAAATATTAACTCCAATGCAGTATTTATTGGAGATCTAAATCATAATGGAGTTTTAGAAGTAGCATTTCCTTATTCTAATAAAATTGAATTTTTAGAATTTGCAACCTCAAATTATACTAGTACTCCATACAATATTTCTGGTTACAGTATTAGCCCAACAACAGTTCAACTTAATTGGATTTCTAACTCACCTAAGTTTTATATCTATAAAGGACTAAATAAAAATAATTTGGGATTAGTTGATTCAACTTCGGTCCCAACATATTATGATACAAATATAATTCTCGATTCAACTTATTATTATGCAATCAGAGCTTTTGATTCAAGCAAACCTGAACCACTTTCTGGAATGAGTAATACTGTTGAAGTATTTGCTCACATTCCTGCAAAACTCACAAATGCAAAAAGTAATAGTAACAGAAGTGTTATCGTAACTTTCTCTGAAAAGATGAAAAATACGATTGAGAATTTACAGGCATTTAATATTGTCGGCGTTGGTTTTCCAAATTCGGTAACTGCTAGTGATCAGTATTCTTATTTACTTTCATACACAACAGACTTACCTGAAGGTGAACAAAAAGTTTTAATACAAAACATAAAAGATTTATATAATTCTCCAATTGAAAAAGATTCCTTAATATTTACTGTAACTCCAGTTGTTGAAGAAGAAACATTTTTTATTTCAAACTTTGAGATTATTAATTCTTATAAAATTAAACTAACATTTAATTATCCTGTTGAAGAAAATTTAGCAATCATTATAAATAATTATTCTTTTGAACCTGATAATAATGTCTCATCAATTATAATTGATCCAAATGATAAAAAGATTATTTACCTGGATTTAACAGGTTATAAACCTGTTGGAGCAATAGGGAAGGAATACGTTCTAAGAATTAGCAATCTCAAATCAAGTGCTGGAATTAGTATAAATACAGGTGCTGGAAGTTATGTTGTACTTTCAACTTATGCTAAAGATTTGTCTGATGTTTATGTTTATCCAAATCCAACAAAAGAAGGAACAGAAAAAATTACTTTTGCAAATCTTCCACAGAGAGCAAAAATTACAATCTGGACAATTGATGGAAAATTGTTAAACGAAATAGAAGAAAATGATGGCAATGGAGGTGTAGATTATGATCTAACTGATTTTGATGGGAATAGAATTGCAAGTGGAATTTATTTTTTCCGAATTGTGATGCTTGATGAAATGCAAAATGAAGGACAGGAAAAACTTGGTAAGTTTGCTGTTGTAAGATGAAATATAGCAGTAAAGAAATATTTACAATATCAAATGGAATAAGTTTTTTAAGATTCTTACTTGTTATTCCACTTTGGTTCTTGTTAGATAACTATGAATCTCAATCTGTTCGATATATAACCTTTGCACTCTGTGTATTTGCTGCTGCAACTGATATGCTTGATGGATATCTTGCAAGAAAACTGAATCAAATAACTGAAGTTGGGAAAATAATTGATCCACTTGCAGATAAAGCTGCAATGGCTGTAATTGTTATTAAATTATTTCTTATAGGTGAAATTTCATCATTCTATTTTTTAACAATTATCATAAGAGACTTAACCATCTTTATTGGTGGATTATTTGTTGCAAAAAAACTTGGCAGAGTTTTGCCTTCAAACAAACTTGGCAAGATTACCGTTTTATTTATTGGTTCAGTTGTATTACTAATTTTAATTGGTGCAAATCGCCAAAGCAATTTCTATCTAGTCATTTATTATTCTAGTATTATTTTAATGTTCACTTCCTTGTTCGCATATATTTATAGAGCAATGGAATTTATAAAGAAAAAGAAAAATGAGTCTATTTAAAAATTTTAGTTTAGGTAAGTTAAAAGAAGGATTAAGTAAAACAAGAGAAAAGATTGTTAATTCAATTACAGAAACGGTTACAGGTAAAGCTGTAATTGATGAAATGACATTAGATAAGATTGAAGAGATTTTACTTAGTTCTGATATTGGATTTGATACTACTGAAAAAATAATTGAGGCTGTAAAGCGAAATCTTAAATCTGAAAAAGAACGCTCCAGTGCGAAGATAATTGAAATTGTAAAAGAAGAATTAACAAATGTTTTAGCTAACTCAAATAACATTCCTAATTCTATTTTAAATTCAAAACCATATATTGTACTAATTGTAGGCGTAAATGGAGTGGGGAAGACAACAACCATAGGTAAACTTGCTAACAATTACAGAAAGATTGGTAAAAAAGTTATAGTGGGAGCAGCTGATACATTTCGTGCTGCTGCAAATGAACAGTTAGAAATTTGGGCAAAACGTGCTGATGTGGATATTATCCAAAGCACCAATGGAGCTGATCCATCTTCTGTTGTTTTTGAAACTGTGCGAAAAGCAATTGATGAGAACTACGATGTGGTTTTAATTGATACGGCTGGCCGTCTTCACAATAAAACAAATTTGATGAATGAACTTGATAAGATTAGACGAGTTATCAAGAAATTGCTCCCAGAAGCTCCTGATGAAACTTTATTAATTCTTGATGGGAATACTGGACAAAATGCGATTGTTCAATCAGAAGAATTTTCCAGGGTTACTGATATCTCTGGTTTAATAATTACTAAACTTGATGGAACTGCTAAAGGCGGAGTTGTATTCCAAATAGTTGCAAAACAAAAAGTACCAATTAAATTTATTGGTGTTGGTGAAGGAATTGATGATCTGCAAGAATTTGATTCGAAATCTTTTGTTGAAGCAATTTTTAATTAAAGAAGATTTTTAAAAGAATATTATTGAGAGAAGAGCTATCAAAAGAAAAAGATGTATCGTTGGTAATTTATAGTAGTATCAATCTCAGGGAATAAGTTAGTTTACATAATATACATTATCGGACAACTATTTGTTTCTAATTATTACCATTCTTTGATCTTCTCGATATTTTCATCTGTCCCAAATAATACTAAAATATCATTTTCCTCTATTTTATAATCAGGTCCTGGCATTACTAACTCATTATCTTTTTTATTTTCACTAAAAAACTCTGATGATTTTTTAATCATCAATATTTCTAACCCAAATTTATTTCTAAACCTTAATTCACTAAGATTTTTTCCAACAATATTTTTCAAAGGCTTCTTTTCTACAATCGAATATCCATCAGCAATTTTAGATATATGAGTTTCATCCAGAGTATTTATTTCTTTTGATAAACCCTCAGCCAGATTAAATCTAATGCTTTCACGATTATATGCTGCAAGAATATCATTTCTGGATATTGTGCCAATAATCTTTCTTTCATCTGTTGTACTTACTACTGGTAATTCTTCAATATCTTGTTTAGATAAAAGCTTTAAAGCATAATCAAGATCTTTATCAGACCGAATTTTATATACTTTATTTTTTGCTATATCATTTGCGATAAGAGCATTTTTAAGAGATTCATAATCAGTTATTAAAGGACGAATTTCAGTTTCAGAAATTACTCCAACAAGATTTCCATCGTCATCAACTGTATATATCTTATGATACGGAGATTCCATTAATTTAGATACAACAAGATTTAGATGAGCATTAGCATTTAGTGTAACAATATCAGAATGCATTATTTCATCAACATAAATTGACTTTAATACGTTTGTTTCTCTGCCACTTGATATATGAAATCCCTGCTTTTCAAGTAATTTTTGATGAACTGTGCCTTTATTAATAATCTGTACTATTGTTGAACTTACAATTACTCCAAGCATCAATGGAAGCATAATTGAGTAATCACGAGACATTTCAAAGATCATAAGAATTGCTGTGATTGGAATCGAATTAATTCCGGCTAATGAAGCACCCATTCCAACCAAAATATAAGTCGTTGGATCTGTAGGTATTCCTGTTACGATTGTAACAAAGTATGAAAATAGAAATCCAATGCAAGCGCCTAAAAATAATGCGGGAGCAAATGTCCCGCCAAATCCGCCACTACTTAATACTAAAGGTACAAGAATAAATTTTAGAATAAAGAGTACAGCTACAACTTGCCAGGTTGTGCTATTGCTAAGAATATTATTTATTGCGTTATACCCAATTCCAAAAATATCATGATAAAAGAATCCAGAAACTCCAACTAATAAACCAACAACAACCATTAGAAGCCACTGTGGAAATAATTTACCTAATTTATTTTTAAAGTAATTGCTTGTAAACTCATTATATTTGAAGAAGATAGCAGATATAATTCCAGTTAATAATCCTAATAAAATGAATAAATAGAAATGAGCGTAACTTCCAATTACTGGAGTTGAAAATGAAAAAACAGTTATATTACCAAGAAATATCCTGGATATTGCACTGGCGGTTACTGATGAAAGAATCAAAGCAGAAAATGTTGCAGCGTGAAAATCATTTAATAGAATAATTTCAAGAGCAAAGAAAACTCCACCAAGTGGAGTATTGAATATTGCGGCGATTGCAGCTCCAGATCCTGCAGCGGTAAATATCTTTCTTCTTTGATCTGAAAATTTAAAAATAGTTGTAATCTTACTTGCTACTCCGCCACCTAATTGCGCTGCAGGTCCTTCCGGTCCAACCGTTCCACCAGAACCAATACAAATAACGGGAGCAAGGAAATGAAAAAGAGTAGTTTTAAATGGTATTAATCCACCTTTTAATGCTACAGATTTAATAATTTCTAATACTCCCCTGCTTTTAGATATCTCAGGAGCTAGTTTAATCATTAAACTCTGGATAAACATTCCAATTGCTGGTAAGATTATTACTGCCGCAGTTCCTAAAAAATATAATCCATCTTTTGTTTGATTGAAAAATATTTTATTAAAGAACTCAATTGATAAATGAAATAGAACTGCAGATAATCCTGCAGCTGCACCGATCAGTATAGCATAGAAACTAAAAATAGTGTACTCAGGAAAGGAATTTTTCTCTAAGTAAGTTTTTATTTTATCAAAGAAAATTCGAATACGTTTATAATAAGCCGTCAATATATTTCCTTCTAATACTTATAAAATCCTTCACCTGATTTCCTACCAAGTTTATTGGCTGCGACCATCTTTTTTAATAATGGACAAGGCCTGTATTTGGGATCATTAAAACCTTCATAAAGAACATTCATTATAGCAAGACAAACATCCAATCCAATAAAATCGGCTAAGGTCAATGGTCCCATTGGATGAGCCATACCAAGCTTCATCACTGAATCAATTGCCTCTTTGGATGCAACACCTTCCATCAATGAAAATATTGCTTCATTAATCATTGGCATTAAAATTCTATTTGATATAAATCCTGGATAATCAAATACCTCAACAGGTTCTTTATCCAATTTAATTGTTAATTGTTTTATTGATTCATAAGTATCATCTGAAGTGGAGTAACCTCTGATTATTTCAACTAGTTTCATCACTGGAACTGGATTCATAAAATGCATACCAATAAATTTATCCGCACGACAAATTGCAGATAATTCGGTAATCGAAATAGAAGAAGTGTTTGAAGCAAAGATACAATCTGGATTAATTTGTTTTTCTAACTGTTTAAATATATTAAGTTTAGCCTCTTTATTCTCATATATAGCTTCTATAATAAGATTTGTATCACTTGGAATATTTTCAATTCCAATGACCTTCGTAATTCTAGTAAGCGTTTCATTTTTATCGTTTTCAGTTATTACTTGCTTTTTAACCTGCCTATCAAGATTTAAAGTGATTGTTTTTATTGCTTTATTAAAAAATTCCTCATTCATTTCAGTTAAATAAACAGCAAAACCTTTCATTGCAAAAACATGAGCAATTCCGTTGCCCATTGTTCCCCCGCCAATAACTGCTACTTTTTTAATTTCCATTTTTACTCTCCTGTTAATAATAGTTTTTTACAATTATTGCTGAAGCTTCACCACCACCAATGCACAATGAAGCTAATCCAAATTCAAGATTTCTTTTCTTCATTTCATAAATTAGCGTAACTAAAATCCTTGCACCACTTGCACCAATTGGATGACCAAGTGCAATTGCACCACCGTTCACATTTAAATTTGAATTTGTTAATCCAAGTAGTTTATTAACTGCAAGTGAAACTACCGCAAACGCTTCATTAATTTCGTAAAGTCCAATATCTGTGGTTTTCATTCCGGCCTTATTTAGAACTTTGTTAATAGCATCGGCTGGTGCAGTTGTAAAATCAATTGGAGCTTTTGCAGCCGAACTTTGTGCAATTATCTCTACAAGAGGTTTTAATCCAAGCTTTTTCGCTTTATCATCACTCATAACCAGCAATGCTGCAGCTCCATCATTTATACTTGAAGCATTCGCCGCGGTTATAACACCATTTTTATCAAATACAGGTTTTAATCCAGGTATTTTATCGTACTTGACTTTTCCTGGTTCTTCATCTTTATCAATGATTATCTCACCAGATTTTGATGTTAGTTTTATAGGATAAATTTCATCATTAAATCTGCCTGAATTTACCGCTCCATTTGCACGTTTGTAAGATTCAATCGCAAAAGAATCTAATTCCTCTCTAGTAAAAGAAAAATCTCTAGCACATGATTCTGCACAACTACCCATATGAATATTATTATATGCATCCCAAAGTCCATCTAAAACAATTGAATCCTTGATTTCTCCGTGACCTAATCTATATCCATTACGGGCATTTGGTAAAATATATGGTGCGTTGCTCATACTTTCCTGTCCACCGGCAATAATAATTTCTGCATCGCCTAATGCAATTGCCTGTTGAGCAAGCATAACAGATTTCAAACCACTGCCACACATTTTATTTATAGTCATGCATTCAACTTTATTAGGCAGTCCTGCAAAGATAGCTGCTTGCCTAGCTGGTGCTTGCCCTTGACCACCCATTAGCACATTTCCCATAACAACTTCATCTATTAAATTGGGATCAATTTTTGAATCTTCCAAAACTGCTTTTATTGCATAACTACCAAGTTGACCTGATGTGAATGGTGAAAGTACGCCATTAAAGGAACCAATCGCAGTTCTTTTTGCTGAAACTATCACAACTTTTTTCATTAAAACCTCATAAAAATATATTTTATTTTTTTTAAAAATAGGGAATTATTAAGAAAGAATCAGTTTTGAAATGATCTAATTCTGCGTAGTGAGTTGTGATAACTGAAATACAATATTACTAACAGCAATATTTAAATTAATGTTATTTCTAAATGTGGAAGATATTTTATCGAGTGATTGTGTTGTAGATGCTAACTGAACATCTGGAAATTTAGTATAAAACTTCTCAAGTGTTTCAATATGCTTTTGATAAAAAAGATCAGTTTCATTATGAAATCTATATTTTTGAAAATCATTTAACCAGAATAAAATCATTCTTATAAGCAGTTTAGCTTTTATTTGGTTTGATTCAGAAATTATTTCTTCAAATTCTGATAATGCAGAGTGATATTTTTTTCCAAACGAATATCTTAGGACTCTAATTGCCTGTTCTTTTAATTCTTCAAAATCATTTTCAATCAGATCAATAGCCTCTTGCAATGATCCTGATGAAAACGGAGCAACTTCATCGGCAAGGCTTCTTTCTATATCAAATTGATTTACAAGAATATCTGAAACAACATTATTTTCTAAAGGTTGAAAATTAATTTTCCAGCATCTTGATCTAATAGTTTCTCTCAATTTTTCAGGTGATGACGTACTAAGTATAAAAATTACGCCTTCTGGAGGCTCTTCTAAATTTTTCAGTAAAGCATTTTGAGATTCTTCATTCATAAGGTGCGCTTGTGAAACAAGAATAATTCTGTACTTAACATCATCATAATTCATTGATAAAAATTTTTTAATATCCCTTATACTACTGATTTTAATTAGATTTGCTTTTGGAATTTCAATTTTATAAAAATGATTTTTTGATTTTTTTTCAAACTCGGAATTGATTATTTCAATCTCATCAATGCTTAATTTTTCATAAGGATCATGTTGATCAGTTTCATTTTTGCCACGAGGTAAAGGTAAAATATATTTTATATACGGTTCAGAAAAAGATTCAATCGAATGAACAATTTTTTTGTTAAGATTTAAATCATTAACGTTTGTGTTAACAGCTTTTGTAAATGCGATCGCAGTATTTTCTTTCCCAACACCATCTGGACCAACAAAAAGGAGTGCATGAGGAATGTTTCCGCTTAGAAGAATATTGGTTAAGACAGTCTTAACTTTTTCATTTCCAACTATTTCGTTTAAAAAATCAGTCATAAAAAAAGGCGCTCAAGGCGCCTGAAAAATTATTCGTCCTCATCATTATAAAAAAAGTCTTCATCAGAAGGATAATCAGGCCAGATATCTTCAATAGTTTCATATGGCTCATCAGAATCTTCTAATTCTTTAAGGTTTTCCATTACTTCGTAAGGTGCACCAATTCTTTCAGCATATTCAATCAATTCCTCTTTTGTTGCAGGCCAAGGAGCGTCATCAAGATAAGCTGCTAGTTCCACTGTCCAAATCATTAAACTACATTCCTCCGAAAAATTTTAATTGCTTGTATTAGATTCAAAATAACTGTATTCATCAAAAAAGAAATCTGCCGGATTTAAATTTTGTCCATGATGTAAAACTTCGTAATGAAGATGTGGACCAGAAGATAAACCTGAATTTCCTGATTTTGCTATTAACTGCCCTCGATTTACTACTTGCCCTTCTTTAACTGAGGTTTCAGAAAGATGTCCATAAATAGTTGTGTAGCCAAATCCATGATCAATTTCAATTGCCAAACCATATCCACCTCTGTTGCCAACTGAAACTATTTTCCCTTTACCAGAAGCTTTTACAGGAGTTCCAACATCGTTTAATATATCAATTCCACTATGCATTTTGTTGATATGAAGGATCGGATGGAAACGCATTCCAAAGCTTTCACTGCTATATTGCCCTTCTGTAGGAACGATTGCTGGAATACTTTCATACAGATCTTTATTAATCTTTAGTTTATCAACTATCTCATTAAATTGATTTTTCTCAAATTCAAATCTCTTTGATACTTTTTCAGCAATATCAAGAGCTGAAGCAATATCAGATCCATATCCTGAATAAAGATTTTCTACTTGATTGCTACCACCAACACCAAGTTGTCTAACTTCAGGTGATATTGGAGTAAGATTTGTAGCTAATCTTAATTCATTACTTAATTCAGAAATGTTGTTCAACTCAGATTGGAGATTAAGGTATTTATTGGAAAGACTTGAAAATTTATTCTTTAAGAACTCATTTTCCTGCTTTAAAGTCTGAATATCCTTATCTCTTTCAGAAAGGTTTGAAAAAATATAAAAAACCGAAACTACTATGGCACTTAATAACAAAACTGAAGCAGTAAAAACAGCTATAGCTTTATCCTTAAAGTGCTTAATTTCAATGAAGTTAAGGCTTTTTTCTGAGAAATAGTAAAACTTCTTCATAATTGGTGGTGCAACTTAAAGAATTGAGCCTGTTTTGTCAATAAGAATTAGCTTTAAAATCACTCAAAGTCATGCTCAAAATATTCCACGCCTCTATTATCCGAATTTGACTTATTTTTGAGCTTTTCAAGCAATCTTTCTTGAAAAATCTTTGCAGCATCGTGGCCATAATGCTTAAGAAGATAATTTAAACTGATTACCTCAGAAATAACCGTAATATTTTTGCCTGGAATGATTGGTAGTTTAATATAAGGTAAATCGACATCCATAATTGATATAAAACTATCATCCAAACCAGTGCGTGTGTATTCTGCCTCAGGATCCCAGGATTCCAGCTCTACTACAATTTCAAGTCGCTTTTGAAACCTGATCGCCCTGATTCCAAACATACTTTGCACATCAATTATACCTAATCCCCTTATCTCCATAAATTTTTGGCCAAGTTGAGTTCCAGAGCCCATCAAAATATTTTCGCCCTTTTTTGTAAGGATGGTAACATCATCAGCAACTAAACGATGACCGCGTTCAACCAAATCTAAAGCAACTTCGCTCTTCCCTATTCCTGATTTTCCGCCAAAGAAAATTCCTACTCCATAAACATCAACAAAAGAACCGTGTAAACTCAGTCTTGGTGAAAATTGATCGTCCAAAAAATCGCTTAACAGATATGTTAATTTAGTAGTTGAATGTTTTGAATTAAAAATAGGGACACGATTTTTATTTGCAATCTCCAATAACAAAGGAAAAGGATTGTTATCATCAGTAAGAATTATGCAAGGGATATCAAATTCAAAAATCCTATCTAATGATTCTTTCTTTTTGTCATCTGTAAGTTGTTCTAAATAACGCATTTCAGTATTACCAAAAACCTGTACTCGTTTGTACGAAAACAAATCAACAAAACCAGCCAGTGCTAAGCCTGGCCGGTGCAAATTTTGATCAATAATTTTTTTATCAAAGTTATTGTTTTCTGTAAGTAGCACTAGCTTACAAATTTTTTTAGCATTCTGGTAAAGAAAACCAATATCTATTGATTCTTTGCGAGTTATAGCATTATTATCAATTCGTATCATCTTGCTTCTGAGGTTTTTTCTTTGATTTAATAGTTTCTAACTGTCTTCTTAATTTTTCGGTTGCAGAAGTTACCGATGTTTTAAAATCCTCTGTTTGATCTGTTGCTGTTAGAGTTTGTCCTGGAATGTTAAGAATAATCTCAGCTTCTTTTAAACTATTTTGATTATTCTGAAAACTAAGTATCACATCAGCATCAATAATTTCATCATTAAACCTTTCCAGCGATGATACTTCGTCCTTTATATACTCTTTTAAAGTATCATGGGCTTTAAATTTTCTGGCTGTTATCTGGATGTTCATTTTATCCTCCGTTAAGATTTTGGATGTGATTTTTTATATGTGGATTTTAATCTTTCTATACTAACGTGAGTATAGATTTGGGTAGTAGATAAATTTTCGTGGCCTAATATCTCCTTTACTGCCCTTAAATCGGCGCCATTGTCCAGCATATGTGTTGCTGCACTATGGCGGAGAATATGTGGGCTTTTCTTTTTTATATCTGAAACTTTGGACAAATATTTATTTACGATTCTATATACTAATCTTGGGTAAAGTTTATCATTTTTTTTTGTTCTAATCAAGTAATCATTGTTAGAGATTACAGGATTTTTTTCTAAGTAGTCATTAATCACAACAAGGGATTTATCACCAATTGGAATAATTCGGGTTTTATTGCCTTTGCCAAGAACTTTAAGTTGCATTTTATTTTTATTCAAATCAGATATTTTCAAATCACATAACTCACTGGCTCTTAATGCACAACCATATAAAAGTTCAAAAATAGCTTTTACTATTTCAGGCTTTTCTTCACTTTCATCAGCCAATTTATAAGTTTCTAAAATCAAATTTGTGGATAAAACTTCTGGTAGTTTGCGAATTGATTTTGGATTTTGGATGAAGGCTACAGGATTTTCTTCAATATAATTCTTTTGGAATGCAAACTTGTATAAACTTCTTATTGCAGCAAGTTTTCTTGATATTGATCTTTTATCAAGTTCTTTTTCGTTCAATATCATTAAGTATGTTTTTAGAAATCGTTCAGTAATTTTTGCTAATTCTAATCGATCATTATCATTGCAATACTCAAGAAATTCATTTAAATCTGTTTTGTATGATTTAATAGTATTTTGCGAGTATCTGCGTATACTTTCAATCTCGGATAAATAACTATCTATCAATTCATTTATCTTCATCAAACGAAAAACCTGCTAATGAGTGTAGTTTGATATTTTGACGTTTTTGTTTTTAAGAATATGTGATCCGCTAAAATATTTCTTAAAATCGGGATCAAAGTGATGTTATTGCTTTTAATGTTAAAATCTGGTTACAATAAAATAAATTTATATGAAGAAAGCAATTTATTTTCCATCCGTTTCATACTTTTTTTATCATTTGTGCTCTGATCATCATAACCAAGTAAATGTAATATTCCGTGAATCACTAATCTGGCTAATTCTTCTTTTAAAGTAACTTTAAACTTTTTTGCATTCACTTTTGCATCATCTACAGAAATAAATAATTCGCCATCAAGCTGAACAAAATCATCAGAATAATCAAATGTAATTATATCTGTTGTATAATCGTGGTTAAGATGTGTTTTATTTAGTTGATGAATATTTTCGGAACTGATAAAATTTATTTCAAGATTGATTAGACTATACTTAAGTTCGTTTGATAGCTCATTAACGAGGGAATGAATCTTCTTTTTATCTACTACTTTATGTGAATCAAAAACCGATAAATTCTTCAAATCATTCCTATTGATTATTCATTCTTAATAATGAATCAACAGTTATTTCTGTGTACTTCATATAGCGCTCTGCAGATTTTTCTAAATCTACAAGTTCAGCTTCGGTTAAATCTCTTACAACTTTGGCAGGAACTCCAGCCACTAATTTTCCAGATGGAACAATAAAATTAGGTTTAACAACAGATCCGGCAGCAACCATTGATTTTTCTTCTACAACTGCTCCATCCAAAACTATTGCACCGATTCCAATCAAACATAAGTCTTGTAAAGTACAACCATGTAATTTTACCGAATGACCAATTGTAACCTTATTACCAATGTTTAATGGATATCTTCCATTTGTAACGTGCAACATCGAACAATCTTGTACATTCGTGTTCTCACCAATCTTAACATAATGAACATCACCACGGATTACACAATTGTACCAAACACTGGAATATTTTCCGATTGAAACATCACCAACAATTTTAACTCCAGAAGCTAAAAATACTGTATCATCAATCTTGGGAAATAAATCTAAATATTGGAATAATTTTGTTTCTTTATCCAACGAATTTAATCTTTGTATTTTGGTGGCATCCATTCTTTTCTGTTCCAATTTTTTAATTCTAAGGTTATGCTGCCAATCAATACTTGCATTTTTGCAACAATCGGAATCGCATATTGATCATTTGAAAACCAACCTTCAAAATATCCGGTTAATCCAAAAATTCCTCTAAACTCAGTTTCGCCATCTAATCTCACGCAATCAATATCATAATCAACCGCATCGATATCCATATCTTCGACATCTTTATAGAAATTAATATAAGTTTTCTCATACTTTTCATTTATAAAAACCGGGACGTTTACTTTTTTCTGTTGCCCGGTTCTCATTCTTGCAAAGTAAAATAAAGATAAACCATCCTGGTAATCACGATCATATTTTGTGGTAGAATCTGTCCAGATTTCTTTTGTTCTTTCTCTTCCCTGCTGGATATGAATTATTTTTGATGAGTGATTGAAATTATATTTTGTGTATGTAGTATCATCACCTAATACTGTGCCTTTAAAGTAATGTGATGATTGTTTTGTATCGAATTTTGTTTCATAGATTTGATGAAGACTAACAAATGGAATTCCATCATAAGAATTGATGTATGCAACAGCGCTATAAAGTGTATCATTAGCCTCGTTGATTTGCTTAAGGACTTTTAGTTTTATTTCACCAATTTCAAATGCAAGATATTTTACTACGTAAGTTATATCCTCACCAACCTTTATCTTCTTATCTATAGATTGTGGCGAATTTGATGAATCAATAATTTTCGATCCTAAAAAAGTTATTGATAAGAATGAAACAAAAATTATTAAAAACTTTTTCATTTTAGATTTGCTAAATCTTTTGCCTCTTTAAATAAAGTAATAGCCTTATTCATTTGATCATCTGTATTTAATAGAACTGAATACCAGCCTTCATTTTTCCAATAGTTTCTAGCAATCTGTGCTTTTAATCTTGAGACAATATAATCTTTATCCTTACGATATTCTTCCTCGTTAAAAGTAACTTCCTTACTCGTTGCATAATCAATAAATTTACTCATTGTTTCATCACTGATTATAAAATTGGATTTAAAGCTCGAAAGATTTCCAAACTTATTTTTTATTAATACACCATTTTTATCAAGGTAAGATAATACATAAAGATAGAATACATTTTTTCTCAGTAAGTTTTGAGTATAAGGAGTAATTGTACCTTGTTTAACAATGTAATCTGGAGTAATACCACCGCCGCCATAAACAATTCTTCCCTTAGCAGTTTTATATTCGGGTTTTGCAGAATCCTGCTCAGCAGTATGATCTAAATTATCACCTTCTGTTTCCTCATCTTCCATTGCATCTGCATAATACTCTTCTTTATTTTTTTTGTCTTTGTAATCGCGTTGTATCAATCTGCCACTTGGTGTAAAATACTGTGAGATTGTTAATCGTAATGCAGAATTATCCGGTAAATCAAATTGTCTTTGAACCAATCCTTTTCCAAACGAAGTTTCGCCAACTATTAAACCTCTATCCCAATCCTGAACTGCTCCAGAGACAATTTCACTTGCAGAAGCACTACCACGATTTATTAAAACAATAAGAGGAATATTTTCAAACTTAGATTGTGAAGATGCAAAATATTCTTCATCAAATTCTTTTCTTCTTCCTTCTGTATATACTATTTTCTTTTCGCCGGCAATAAACAAATCACTAATCTTAACAGCTTGATTTAAATATCCACCAGGATTGCCTCTAAGATCTAAAACCAATTGATGCATTCCATTTTTATTCAGATCATTTAAAGCCTCAACCAATTCATCATAAGTTGTTTCTGAAAATCTGGAAACGCTTACATAACCCGTTTTATTATCCAGCATAAAATGTGTATCAACCGAATAAATTGGAATTTTATCTCTTACAATTGTAAAATCTAAAAGTTTAGAGACACCGGTTCTTTGAATTGATACTTTTACTTCAGTACCAGCTTTGCCTCTAAGTTTTTTTCTTACATCATCATTTGTAATTCCAACAACTGCTTTATCATCAATTTTAATAATACGATCACCAGACATAATTCCTAAAGCTTCACTTGGTCCTCCTGTAATTGGAGAAACAACTGTTAATGTATCATTTACAACCTGGAACTCAATTCCAATACCTTCAAAATCACCTCTAAAAGATTCTTCAACTTGTGCCATATCCTTTGGTGGGATATAAACAGAGTGAGGATCAAGTGTATTTAACATTCCATTAATTGCAGACTCAACTAATTTTTGAGTATCAACTTCTTCCACATAATATTTTTCTGTAAAAGTAAGTACATCATTAAACTTGCTAATACTCTCGCGTAGGTTATCGCCTGAAAATGCTTTATTAAGAAAAACTCCAAGTACAACACCAATAACAGCAGTAAATAATATTGTAGAAAATTTTAGGGAATTAAACATTCATAATCTCCGTTATCTAATAATCATAATTAAACAAAATAATCGAATATCTAAATTCAAATTATCATCCTGTGATTTAGCTCTTAATTTCCGGTTTCATCTGTGGAAAGAAAATTACATCTCGTATAGAAGGTTGATTTGTTAATATCATTACTATTCTATCGATTCCTACTCCAAGTCCCGCAGTTGGCGGCATTCCAAATTCCAACGCACGAATAAAATCTTCATCAATTTGATGTGCTTCATCATCGCCTTCTTCTCTCATCTTAACTTGATCTTCAAATCTATTTTTCTGATCTATTGGATCATTCAATTCTGAGAAAGCATTACAAATTTCTCTTCCTAAAACGTATCCTTCAAATCTTTCAACAACACCTTCTTTTGTACGATGTTTTTTTGCAAGTGGTGAAAGTTCAAGCGGATAATCAACTACAAATGTTGGTTGAATTAAAGTTGGTTCAACTGTTGCACTAAACAATTCATCAATAAATTTTGCACGAGAATGAATTGAACCAATTTCAATTCCTACTTTTTTTGCTGCATTTTTAAGATCATCCATTGAACAAGTTAAAACATTTAAGCCAGTTTTTTCTTCAATTGCTTCAATCATAGAAACGCATTTCCAAGGAGCTTTAAAGTTTATTTCATTGCCTTCAACATTAAATACTAAAGAGTTAAAAACTTTTGTACAAACATTTTCAAACATTGATTCAACGTATTCCATCATCCAATTATAATCTTTATACGGGACATAAAGTTCCATCATTGTAAACTCTGGATTATGTGATCTATCCATTCCTTCATTTCTAAAATCTTTTGAGATTTCATAAACTCCATTAAATCCACCAACGATTAATCTTTTAAGATAAAGTTCATCAGCAATTCTTAAGTATAATTCAGTATCAAGAGCATTGTGATGAGTTACAAACGGTCTTGCGGCAGCGCCGCCGTAAAGTGGTTGTAATATTGGTGTTTCAACTTCAAGGTATCCACTAGCATCAAGATAACTTCTTATAGCAGAAATAATTTTACTTCTTTTAATAAAAACATCTTTTATATCAGGATTAACAATTAAATCAACATATCTTCTTCTGTAGCGTAATTCTTTATCAGCAAATTGATCAAAAATAGTTTTGTTACCTTGTTCATCAATTACTTCTTTTGCAATTGGTAAAGGTTGAAGAGATTTACTTAGGAGTTTAAGTTCACGAGTGTGAACCGATATTTCTCCAGTTTTAGTTTTAAAAACAAATCCTGCGACACCAATAATATCGCCAATATCCATAAGCTTAAAAGCATCATAAGATTCACCGATTTCATCTTTTTTTAGATAGACTTGTATTCTTCCATTTTGATCTTGAATGTGAGCAAAAGATGCCTTACCCATTCTGCGAATTGCCATAATTCTTCCGGCAATTCTTACATTTGATTCTGTACCTTCAACAAAATTATTTTTAATTTTTTGAGAATAAGAATCAACATCAAATGAATAAGCAAATGTTTCAACTCCATTTTTAGTAAGTTCTTCAAGTTCTTCGTATCGTCTTTTAATTAATTCGTTAACTGTTGGTTGAACATTATTTTCCAAAACTATTTTCTCCTGAAATTGGTTAATCTTAAACAAACTAAATCCTGTAAATTTTCTGCAAGCTTAACAGGAACACTAAAATTATTTGCAATCATTGTAAAAGCAATTGGTTCTTTATCACCGGTAAGTGCATATCCTGAAAGACTTCTAACGTGACTTATAAATCCAGTTTTAGCTCTTACAACATTTTCTGCGGTAGTATTTTTTAATCTCTTTCCTAATGTTCCATCAACGCCGGCAATTGGTAATGAATTAAAATAATCTATAAAAACTTTTTTGTTTGAATACATATACTTTAATAAGTCAATGATCTGCCTCGGTGTAACCATATTTAGCGGTGATAATCCGCTACCATCAACCATAACAATATTTTCAGGATTCAAACCAATATCTCCAAAAACTTCCTTGATGGCACTTATTCCATTTTCAACTGAGCCATAACCCAATTTTTCTAATCCAATTGTTTTTAAAAGTTGTTCAGCAAAAAAATTCTGACTGCCTTTGTTTATAACTTTTAATATTTCATTTAAAGGTTCGGAGTAACTTGTAAAAAGCAAATCAAGATCTGCAATATTTATTGCTCTTTCATAATCATCAATATCAATTGCATATCCGTTTACTCTTATTCCTCTTTTTTCTAATCTATTTTTTAAAGCCAACATCATAAATTGGGTTGGATTTTGAACTGTTGAATAAGTTAAAATACTATCAGCATCTTTTCTAAAATTTCCTGAAACAGTAACTACATTAGTTCCTCTTTCCCTGATTACATCTATAGATGTTTTTTCAGTCCCTCTAGCAACTTTAACTTGATTGAGAATTACAATATTTCTTAATGCTGGTTTTGATTCAACTAATACAGTGTCACGTTTTGCATCATATTTGATTGTAATATCAACACAATTATCATTATATGATAATGCACTTGACTGTGCTGCATACCAATCAGTTTCATAATCCCAGGACCAACCAGCGCCTAATCCGATATCTTCAAATAAATTATCATCACCAACAATATTTCCTTTTATGTTTCTGATTCCCATTTCAAGTAATGAATCAATCCAGGTATCAAATACATAATTAATATCATTATTATAAAATCTACCCGAAATAGTTGGATCACCACGTCCTTGAATTATTAAATCACCGTAAACAGTTGAACTTGATTGATATCCATTTAGAAAAATGTTTGTAGAAAATTTATAATTACCACCAAGAATTAATAAACCTGCAGCTGTTGTAAATAGTTTTAGATTTGATGCAGGAACAAAAAACTTATCTTCATTGCGTTTGTAAAAGTACTCACCGTTTTCTAATGATTGAATTACAACTCCCCAATTAGCATTTCTAAAACTGTTATCATTAAAAATATCATCAAGCTGTTGGTTTAATTCAGAAACAGTTGAGTAAGAATAAAGTTGTGAAGTATCTTTTGCAGCTTTTGTTGAATCTTGAGCAATAATATTTATACTAAAGATTGCAATAAGAAATAAAACAATTCTACTTAGATAATTTTTGTATTTCATCTTTTGTTAATTTTCTAAATGATCCAATTGGAATATCCGGAACAATTCCCGCAAAACTTGATCTGTGTAATTTTTCAACCGTGTAATTTATTGTTGTAAACATTTTTTTTACAAAATGATTTCTGCCTTCAGTACACTGAACCACAATATTTTTTCGGTCCTTTATTTTCCTAAACTTTATCGCAATAAATTTTCCACGAGTACCTTCAATAAAAACTCCTTTTAGTAATGCTGCTTCATGTTCAGGCTCAAGTGGTTTATCTATCTTAACTTCATATTCACGAATAATATTATTTTTCGGATGAATTAATCTTTGAGCAAAATCTCCATCGTTAGTTAAAATTAAAACCCCAGTTGTGTTGTAATCCAATCTGCCAATAGGAAATATTTTTTGTTTTAGATTTAATAAATCCGTTACTGTCATTCGCTTTTTTTCATCATCAGTTGTAGTAACAACACCTTTAGGTTTGTTCATCAAATAATAAACGTGTTCGTTAGGTTTTATTTTTTCGCCATCAAGTGAAACAATATCTTTTTCAAGATCGATATTTAATGCTAAAGTGGTTACAGTTCTATTATTAACTGTAACTCTTCCCTGTAAAATTAAATCTTCGGCTTTTCTTCGTGATGTTATTCCGCTATCAGCAATAAATTTATTCAGTCGTGTCATTTTCTCCTTCAGAGTTTTCTAGTTCTTTTTCGATACTTTCTTCAACGTAATTCATCATTATTTTATTTTTTTGATCAATGAAATCTTCATCTTTCATTATTTCTTCAATCTCACGTGGTTTTGGTAAATCACTCAGATTGTACAATCCAAAATATTTAAGAAATTCTGTTGTAGTTCCGTATAATAAAGGTCTTCCGATTGTTTCTGCTCTTCCTGAAATTGTAATAAGATTTTTTTCTAAAAGTGTATTTAAAATATAATCTGAATTTACACCACGAATTTGTTCAAGTTCAGGTTTGGTCATTGGTTGTTTGTAAGCGATGATCGCCAATGTTTCCAATGCAGCCTGGCTTAATCTTCTTTTGGATTTTTCTGATGATAAAAATCCAAGATATTTTGCATTTTCTTCTGTGGTCGCGAATAGAAATCCATTTGCAATTTTTTTAATCTTAAATGAATTTACACTTGCTTCATATTTACTATTCAATTCTTCTACAACTGAATGGATATCAGAAGAAGTTATTTCAATATCTTCACCATCAATTCCTCTAATCGCCCGAATAATTTCACCTTCAGAAATCGGTTCATCTGAAGAAAATATTAAAGCTTCAATTACGGTTGAATAAGTTTTATCCATTTGCTATTCCATAAATTACAAAATCATTAAAGTCTGGAGATTCTCTAATTCCAATTTTTTCCATTTTAGCTAATTCTAACAAAGCAACAAAAGTGATTACAATTCTAATTTTTTCTTTCATTCCATGTACAATACTTAAAAAATGTATTTCACCTTTTTCCATAACTTTACTTAAAATAAATTGTATTTGCTCATCGATTGTAACATTTATTTTTCTTATTTCGTGAACAACTTGCGGCTTCAATCCTTCGATTGCTTTTTTAAATGCTTTAGCAAGATCAAATATCGAAACATTCTTTAACAAAATATCATACTCAGGTGGAGCAATCATTTCATCGTGAGAAAAATTACCTCTGTAACTAAGCTTACGTTGATTTGATTCCATAAAATTAAGGTCTTCAGCAACTTCTTTATACTTTTTGTATTCTAGTAATGCTTTAATCAAATCGGCACGAGGATCAATTTCTTCACCTTTTTCATCAACTTCTCGCGGCAATAACATTCTAACTTTTATATGCATTAAAGTTGATGCCATTAAAATAAAATCACCAGCAACTTCTAAATCCATTAATTTAATAAGATTTACATATTCCAAAAACTCGCTTGTAATTCGCGAGATTGGAATATCATAAATATTTAATTCATCTCTTTTGATAAAGAAAAGAAGTAAATCTAGTGGTCCTTCAAACTGATCTAATTTTATTTTATACATTTTAAAATTAACCTAAATTCATTTTTTCACGAACTTCAATCATTGTTTGTTCGGCAATATTTCTACCACGAGTTTCACCATTGTTTAAAATATCTTTTACTTCATTAATTCTTGATTCGTAATGTTTTCTTTTTTCAATAATAGGTTCAAGAAATTTAGAAATACTTGCAGCACATTTCATCTTGCAATCAAAACAGCCAATCACACCATTTCTGCAATCACTTTCAATTTCAACAATATTTTCAGTATTAAATTTTTTATGATATGAAAAAACTGTACAAACATCCGGATTACCTGGAGTATCTTTTTTTAGTTTATTCGGATCAATTGCAGCTTTTTTCATTCGCTGTTTTACCGTTTCAACATCATCAGAAAGAAGAATTGTGTTACCCAAAGATTTACTCATCTTTGCATCACCATCTAAACCAGAAAGTCTTGAAAACTTTGTAAGTAAAGCTTCAGGCTCAGGAAAAACAAATCCATATTGATTGTTAAATCTTCTTGCAATCTCTCTAGAAATTTCTACATGTGGAACTTGATCTTCACCAACAGGAACTGCGTTTCCTTTATACAATAAAATATCTGCAGTCTGCAAAACCGGATAACCTAGATGTCCATAAATAACTTGTTCAATATTTAAATCTCTTGCTTGATCCTTTATTGTTGGATTTCTTTCAAGACGATTTACTGTAATCAGCATACTAAAAATCAAATTCAATTCTGTATGCTGTTTTATTTGAGATTGCCTGAACATCGGACTTTTTAAAGGATCCAATCCGCAAGCAAGCCAATCTATTAACATATCAATCGAATTTTCATAAACATCTTTTGTATCCAAACTTGTGGTAAGAACATGATAATCAGCAATAAGATGAAAACTTTCATATTCATTCTGAAGTTTGACCCAATTTTCTAAAGCTCCAACATAATGTCCAAGATGCAATTTGCCAGTTGGACGCATTCCGCTTAATATTCGTTTTTTAGACATTCTGTAAAAAGATTAATTGAAAAATTACTGCGAAAGATAATAATAAAGAGAATAACTTTCAGGTTAGATAAAGATAAGGTTTCCAGCGTTCATCAAGTCTGCCCACAACATTTTTTATAAATAAAATATGGCTCGGTTTGAAAGGACGAAAATACAAACTCATATTTGCTTCTTCAGGAGTACGATCCCCTTTACGATTATTACAAATCGTGCACGCAGTAATAAGATTTTCCCACGTTTCTCCACCACCACGCGCTCTTGGATAAACATGATCAACAGTTAATGCAACATCAGACCTACCGCAATAAGCACATTTAAATGAATCTCTGCGTAAAATGTTTTTCCTGGTAAGTACAACTTTTTTATATGGAAGCTTAACAAATCTGCTTATGCGAATTACACTTGGCCAGGGATAAGATGATTTTATGGAATGAAGTGCCTTTCTATCATCATTGATGACAGTTTCAGCTTTCCCCAAATAAATTAGAACTACTGCTTTGCGAATAGTGCAAACAGATAGCGGCTCGTAACTTTGATTTAGAACCAGAACTTTGGAGTTAAGTTTACCATTTGTTGGTATCGAACGTTCGAAGACATACACCTCATTAAATTTACTACTTTGTAATTTTAGTTAAATAAAATCTAATTGCTATTCTTAAAATAAAAACAATTCCTACAACTATAAGTATGGGAATATAATAAACTCTTGGTATTAGATCGAATGTACCTCTGAACATGTCGATTCCTAATATTATTGCAAGTACAAAAACCAATGCAATGGAGCCGTAATTAAATATTTTATACCAGGATTTTTCCATTATCTACTCAATTTTCGGGATTAAACTACTAAATTGAAGTCAGTTTTTCAATTACAATAATGATAGAAGACGTTAATTCTTCTTAAATATAATTGCGACTGAAGTTACATAATGCTCTGAATGGCTGATAGAAATTTTAATCTCATTGTCTGCTTCAACAAAATCTTTTAACTTACCAAAAAATTTAACTACTGGTAAACCATTTGGCTCGTTAATGATCTCCATGCTTTTCCAGCTTGCATCTTTTTCCCAGCTTGTTGCCAAAGCCTTGTAGATAGCTTCTTTAGCAGCAAATCTTGCAGCAAGATGTTGGTATTTGTTGAATTTAGCTAAACAATAATCCAATTCATTTTGTGTGTAGATTTTGTTTAAAAAAGAATCACCGTATTTATCAATACTTTCTTTGATTCTTGCAATTTCAATTATGTCAATTCCAATTCCTAAAACCATTAAAATCCTTTTTAATATCCGATTGCTGCACCAAATCCTCTTGAATCTGTTGCTCCAAAATAAATTCCATTTTTATTATCGATCATTATTCCTTCACATCTTCCAAGTGATCTTACATTCCCTAAAATGTGGCTTTTTGATTTTAAATTATTCGTAACATCTTCAATCAATCCAAATTCTTCATAATCAATTCTATCCGGCAGCCATTGATGGTGAATATGATGTGCATCAATAGCTTGTTGAATATTCATATCAAAATCTAATACATTTAAAATTACTTGTAAAACGATTGTAGAAATTGTTGATCCGCCAGGTGTACCAATAATCATATAAGGTTTTTCATCTTTTAAGATAATAGTTGGAGACATCGAACTTAACATTCTTTTACCTGGTTCAATTTTATTTGCTTCACTTCCAACTAAGCCAAATTGGTTTGGAACTCCGGGTTTTGAACTAAAATCATCCATTTCATTATTTAATAAAAATCCAGCACCTTCAACAACTACTTTTGATCCATAAGAAGAATTAATTGTTGTTGTTGTACTAACAGCATTACCAAATTTATCAATAATAGAATAATGAGTAGTTTCTTCACTTTCTTTGTAAGAAGAAATTTCTCCTGGCTGGATTTGATTTGATGGAATAGCTAATGAATCAATTTTATCAAAAAGTTCTTTTGCATATTTTTTTGATAAAAGCCAATCGATTGGAACGTTATAATAATCTGGATCACCGATATGCTTTGATCGATCTGCAAAAGAATATTTCATAGCTTCAACAAGATGGTGAATATAATTGCTGCTTCCCCATTCTTTTTTATCAAAAGAAATATTTTCAAGAATATTTAACATTTGAAGCAACGTAACTCCACCACCACTCGGTGGACCCATTGTTAAAACTGAATAACCTTTATAAGCTGTAGATATGGGTTTTCTTTCAACCGGAGAATAATTTGCTAAATCTTCGAGTGATATATAACCACCATCAGATTTTATTTGATTGAAAATTAATTCAGCGGTTTTTCCTTTATAAAATCCATCAAATCCATATTCCTTAATTCGTTCTAATGTATTTGCAAGATCTGTTTGGATTAGTATATCATTTTCCTGGTAAGCAAAACCATCTTTTGTAAATATATTTTTTGATGATGGATATTTGTTAAAGTATTCTAATTCATACTCTAAAGATTCAGCAAGTCTATGTTCAAGTTCAAATCCATTTCTTGCTAAATCTATTGCGGGTTGAATAACATCGGATAAAGACATTGTCCCATATTTTTCTAGAGCATAAAGCAAACCTGCAACACTTCCTGGAACACCAGAAGATGTAACTCCAAACTGACTTTTATCTGGCAGAAAATTTCCAAGTGAATCCTGGTAAATGTATTCATTCACAGCTTTTGGTGCAATTTCTCTAAAATCAATTGTAGTATTTGTTCCATCTTGCAAATGAAGAACCATAAATCCACCACCACCAATATTCCCCGCTGAAGGATAAGTTACAGCAAGTGTAAATCCAACTGCTACAGCAGCATCAATTGCGTTTCCTCCCTTTTTTAAAATATCTACACCAACTTGGGATGCGATTTTGCTGGCTGAAACGACCATCCCGTTTTTCCCACGAACTGGATCATTTGAATGTGGGAATATATTTGAAGTGAGAAAAAAACAAAAAAAGATAAGGAGATATTTAAAAAATATTTGCATCAACATTTATTCCATCGTTCTTTAATTGATCGATGAGCAACGAAGTTAATTCATTTACTTGTTTCAATGATTGTTTTAAATCTTTAATCATATTTTCATCGTACAAAAGTTTACCAATGTTATTTTGTTGATCTTTTGTTTCTTTTGTCAAATCATTCAAATCAGAAAGTAGAATATCACTTTTGTTTACAATACTTTTTAAATCAGTAAAAAGCTGGTTAATATTTTCTTTGTTTGTTGATAATAACTCATTACTTTTTTCTGTTAACTCAACTGCATTTTTTGTTAAAGCTTTTAAATCACTACGATTTTCAGCTAACATAATATTCAACTTATCCGTAAGTAAGTTAAGATTTGCCATTGATTGTTTAACATCTGAATTTAGTTTTTCATCAGTAAGATATTTGTTAAGTGAGTTTATAGAAATCTTTACATCTTTTAAAACAGTGACAAAATCATCTTGAACAGAACCGAATAATGACATTGCAGAAGGTATATCGGCAAAGAATATTCCCTCAGCAGTTTTATTATAGTTATAATTTCTGCCGGAAGTACCAGGAAATATCTCAACCTTTTTACCACCCATTAAATCAAGCATGGAAACTGCAAATGAAGCATCTTCTTTAAGCTTAATATCATTATCCAATGATAGATCAACCATAACATAGTTTGTACCCACAACCATTTCTTTTACATAACCTTTTCTTAATCCATTTACGGTTACCGGATCACCAATCTCAAGCCCGGAAACATTATTGAATCTAACTTTTGCAATTTGTTCATTAGATTTTAAAGAAAAGTTTTTAGCCCAGCCAAAAATCCAGATAAAAATTAATATGCCTATCAAAACGGTAAGCCCGACTTTTATTTCAGTTTTTCTATCATCTTTCATAAAAAAAAGTCCAAATGTTTAAGATAAAGTTTATCATCACTACAAAACTACAAAATAATCGTGTTCATTCTATAATAAATATTATTTCAATCTTTTGTAAAAAAAAACGGATGAACTAACATTCATCCGTCATAATAAATTAAAAAATGAAAATATTAAAAAGGTAAATCATCATTATTATCAATTGGCGGCATTTCACTTACAACATTCGTCTCAGACGAACTATTATTTTCAGAATAATTTGTTGATCCTTCACCTGAACTTTCTAATGGAATAATTCTTTCGGATACAACATCCGTTGAGTATCGTTTGATGCCCTCTTTATCAGTGTATTCCCGTTTTGTTAATCTCCCTTCAACATAAACTTTTTTACCTTTTTTTAGCTGTTCTTTCATAAAATCTGAAAGATTAAAAACTGTAATATTATGCCAGGTTGTTTCATTTACCCAGTTACCATCTTTGCCTTTGTAACTATTTGTTGTAGCCATAGAAAAACTTGAAATAGAAACACTGCCGGTTGTAAATCTGGTTTCAACATCTCTTCCCAGGTTTCCGATAAGCATAATTTTGTTTAATGAAAAAGCCATGATCTCCTCCAAACTAAATATGGATGAATAATTTTAAATTAAGAATTGAATTAATTTCAAACTTAATTTAACGTATGTTTGATAAAAATTCCATAGTATCAGCAGACATAAAGTTTTATAGGTAAAGAAGTTAGGTAACATTTACCGCCGTCTTTAGGTCTAGAGATGACAAACCAAGTCAATTGTGAATTGAAAATTAATAGTCCAATTTTGGACTAAAATAAAGTCATCAAAAAATAAAATCATCTCAAAATAAAACAAGCAGAAAAAAGTGAGTTATAGAATAAGACGCTATTATTTGATAATCTTTGGCTTAAAACTTGTATAAATCAGTAAAAAACTAATAATGGTAATGGATTTATGAATACAGGACAAATGATGTTAACGTTAGGAGCTATGCTGCTTCTTTCATTTTTAATATTAAGAGTAAATTCAACTCAATTACTTAGTCAAGAAACAATCACTGATTCAAAACTAGGAATTGTTGCATTGACAATAGCAAATAGTTATATGGACTTTGCAAAACGAAGAGTTTTTGATACAGTTATTGCTGATTCAATATTCAATGATCCAACAGTAGCTATGTGTACTGCTCCAAATGCTTTAGGTCCGGAAATCGGAGAAAATTATCCAAATTTTGATGATATTGATGACTTTAACTTATGGGATCCAGCTTTAAGTCGATTTATCACTGTTCCAGATACTACAACATTATCAAGTGCAACTGATCCAAATTTATTTACTGAGTTTTTTGTGACATCGAGTGTTTATTATGTACCTGAATCAGATTTTGAAACAAAAGCGAATATAAGAACACTATTTAAACGTATCGATGTTAGAGTATGGACAGAACAGATGAAAGATACTTTAGTATATAGTAGTATTGCAACAATTTGGTAAACTGAAAAAGGAATAGATAATGGGATATACAACAATAATCGATATTCTGGGAGCAGCCATTATTGGTGGAATACTATTAATTAATCTGCTCAATGCTAATGGAACTTTAGTTGAAAATGATAGTGTATATAATCATGATAAGAATCTTCAGCAGGATTTAGTTATTACAGCTACTGTAGTGGAACGAGATTTTACTCTTGTAGGATATGTAAATAATTCTGAATTGATTGGGTCTAATGCCAATATCATTGATGGCAGTTTGAATAGTATAAAATTTAGAACTGATATTGATAATAATGGAACAATAGATACAATTACTTATTACCTTAGTGATCTTTCTGCTATGGCACATACACCAAATCCTAGAGATATGATTTTATATAGAAAACTAAATAGTGATATTCCTTATGTATTGGCAAATAACGTAACAAGATTTAGACTTATTTATTTCGATTCACAAATGTTACCTGTAACACCACCAATAGGATTAACTACTGTTGTAAATTATATACAAATTGAATTTAGAGTTGAAGATGCTTATGCTTTTGACAATAATTACAGTGAAGCAATTTGGAGACGTATTACGGTATCAACAAATAATGTAAGTAGAATTAATTAGAGGATAAAACAATGAATGGCAAAGTATCTTTATTTTTAGTTATGGGATTTAGTGCATTATTTGCAATATTTGGTAGAAATATGCTAAGTAATTCCACAGTAAGCATTAATAATTACTCATATTATTTTAATAAAACTCAAGCTAGCCAAATTGCAAAAAGCGGTGTTTTTTATGCTATTGCACAGCTTAATAATATTGATCCAAATTGGACTGGTGGATCACTTGATTTTGCCAATGGTGAAGCTAATGTTTCAGTACAAGTAGTTGGTGGATCAAATGGCGTTAGAATTGTTACTTCCGAAGGTAATTATGGAGGTGGACATTATTTAGGAACTGAGACTTTTGTAGTTACATTAAGACAGAGATCACTATCTGAGTATGGAAACTTCTATAATAAATTTGCTATAGCCAGTGGTGGCAGTGTATGGGCAGCAACCGGTGATGTTTTTGATGGCAAATTTCATGCAAATGATTTTGTAAGATGTTATGGTGATCCTGTTTTTAAAGGTGCAGTAACTACTACAAGAACAATTCAAAGATATGATGCTAACTCACATCCAGTTTTCGAAGAAGGATATCGTGAAAATGTAGCAGAGATTACACACGAAATAGATATAGCGGAAATTACAGCAGGTTCTGTTAATGGTAAAGTTTTTTATGATACCACTGGAGCAAACAAATTTACAGATGTTTATTTAAAATTTTACGCTAATGGTACAGTTGATTATAAGTTAAAAATTGGAAGTGGTGCATGGACTCCAATTGTAAATACCTTGGTTACAGCTTTAACCGATAATGGTTTAATTCATGTAAAAGGTGGCAGAGTATCAGTCGAAGGTGTTCTTGATGGACAAGTTACCGTTGTTGCCACTAAAAGTGGAGTAACCAGTGCTGATGCTGGTAAAGTTATTATTCCTAATTCTATAACTTATGCCGGCGATGTACTCTCAGATTATGGAAAAACTCAACCTCCATTTGTTTGTAATGATATGTTAGGTTTAGTTGCTGAAAAAGAAGTAATTGTACCTTTTAATAATGCCAGAGGTGATATTAATATTCACGCTTCAATATTTGCAGAAGATGGTGGAATGAAAATAGAAAGTTATGGCTCTTATTCGGGAGTAAACAATATGAATATTGTTGGAGGAGTAATTGGAAATTATGTTGAACCAACTGCAAATTATGCCTGGAATAATATTCTAAAAAAATATGTACCGGTTAAAGGTTATAGCTATGTACATAAATTTGATACTCGATTTGAAAGTTGGGCACCTCCATTTTTTCCTAAAACCAGAAAATTTATTCCAGAATTATGGTACACAGAAGAGGAAATTATTCCTGAGATGAATTTATAAAAGAAAAAACTAGATTCTTAGGGTTGCACTTGCAACCCTTTTTTATTTATTCACTGTAATAATCCAGGCATCAACAAATTCCGGTAATTGTTTTAGATTTTCACGAACTTTATCTGCCTCTTCCCTATTCTTAAAAAATGGAATTATCTGAACAAGATATAATTTCAAACTTTCACTATAAACAACACTGCATTTATAATTTGTTTTAGTTCTTCCAATCTCTGCAAACGATTGAGCCTTTTCCTCAGTTGAGTAAGCACCAATTTGTACAACATAATATGCCGAAGCCAAATTAGGATACTCACCATTTTTTGGAGCTTCAATTGTTTTGTCTTCTGGTACTTCATCAAAAATGTAAACTTGTTTTTCGTTTTCTGAATCTTGTTTTAATGCTGAACACCCAAATATCAGATTAATGGTTAGTATTAAGAAAGGAATGAATATTTTATTTTTCAATTTTGCCTCAAATTTATTTATCAAAATCTATAAAAAAGGGATGGTAAACCATCCCTAAAAAGATATATGAAATATAACTAAAATAACAAATGATCGAACGCATCTAAAGGAATTATTGGATACCCTTGTTTATAAGTAACCTTATTCATAAAGAATAAACTTCCAGGTATCGAGCTAACATCAACAAGTGGAATGCTTGCAGCAAACTTTGTATTTATTGCTTTAATAAATTCATTTGCAATAATTCCGTGTGCTTGGCTTGATGGATGAACACCATCTAAACTGAACAAGCCACCGCTAACATAAGTTGTTTTAAAATTTATTCCATTAACAATTTTTCCAGCGATAAATTCATTAAATGCAGAATTAATATTAACTAATGCAGTAGGAATACTTTGTTGATTTAATGCAACAACTATATCTGAAATTATTGTATTAAATGCT
>Ga0138256_10000861_pt1 | contig 32837 bp, 29 predicted proteins | sample KNB2016incub_MG_FD_105486 | JGI IMG/M metagenome (GOLD analysis project Ga0138256, IMG submission 105486) | Active sludge microbial communities from wastewater in Klosterneuburg, Austria - KNB2014incub_MG | ecosystem: Engineered > WWTP > Activated sludge > Unclassified | place: Austria... | reverse complement strand
TTACACTTGCACTTGGATTTACAAATCATATGACAACACTATTGATAATTCCTGGTGTTGCATACCTGTATTTCACTCAAAATAAATTTAATGCGAATAGTTTTAAGCAAATTATAATAATGCTTTTTGTTTTCTTTCCTGTTTTGATTTTGGTCTATTCATACTTGCCAATTCGTGCTTCACAAAATCCTTTGATTAATTGGGGAAATCCAATTGAGTGGGAAAGAATCATAAGACACATTTCAGGACAGCAATACCAGGTTTGGCTTTTCTCATCTACAGATGCTGCTGCTAAACAATTTAATTATTTTGTAACAAATCTTCCAAAAGAATTTTCGTTAACACTTTTAATTGGTGTTTTTGGTTTGATAGTTTCATTTATACAAGCAAAAAAAATTTTCATTTTTAATTTAATAGTGTTTCTTTCAACTGTTTTATATTCAATTAATTATGATATAAATGATATCGATTCCTATTTCCTTTTAGCTTACATCGCACTTGCATTCTTTATTGTTTTTGGCATTGTTCAACTTATTTTATTTGCCGAGAAGAATAAGATGAAACTAATTATTCCAGTCATAGTTTTATTAACTTTGTTATCAATTCAGTTCTATGCAAACTATGATTCAGTTTCACAAAAGAATAATTATGTTTACGAAGATTACACAAAAGCTTTATTAAACAGTGTTCCTAAAAATTCAATTGTGTTTAGTTATCAGTGGGATTATTTTATTTCAGAATCATACTATTTCCAACTGGTTGAAAATTTTAGAAAAGATGTAATTGTAATCGATAAAGAACTTTTACGTCGTTCATGGTATTACAATCAAATTAAAACTAACCACCCAAAACTGCTACTTGGAATTGAACCTGAAGTAAATCAATTTATTGAAGCTTTAAAACCTTTTGAACGAGAAGAAAATTTTAATGCAAATCTTCTCGAAAATCTTTTTAGAAAAATTATGACAGGGTTAATAGCTACCAACATAAGCAAACACGATTATTTTATAGCACCTGAGCTTGTTGATGTTGAAATGCGACAAGGTAATTTCCAATTGCCGACTGGTTACACTTTAGTTCCATATCTTTTTCTATTCAAGGTTGTTAATTCAAATGAATATGTGGAAGCACCGATGCCGGATTATAATTTCAGGTTTGATAATCGTGATGATAAATATTTAGTAGCGCTAAAAGGATTTTTATCATCAATGTTGATTAGAAGAGCTACTTACGAATTGCAATTTAGTAAAGCTGAACAGGCAAAGATTTATGTTAATAAATTAGCTGTAGATTTTCCTGATGTTACTTTACCTCCAATATTAACAAACTTAATGAATGAATAATTGATTCTATTATTCTATTAGTTCATCAATTCTTTCATCCGATAGTTCAAACACGGTGCGGAATGATTGGAGCATAACATCAACTTGTTGGATTAAGTTACGTTTATAATATTTTGGAGCATTTACCGATCCATCAAGCATATAAATCCTTTTCTTAACCTCATCATACAAGGTATAATTTACAAAAGGCCCAACAGAATTATCTTTTGTGTTCTTCCATAAACCCTGGGTATATAAAGCGTATCTGCCGTTAAAATTTATTTCAGTTGTGTTAACTAAACTATCAATCAAAACAATGTGCGATGAATCTGTGGAGTTGCTTAAATACTTTGCAGCAACATTGTTTCTTATAGATTTGACTGAATCAGGATTGAGATACATATGAGTTGCGCTATCTATCCAGAAAACAAAAAGAGATTTTTCTTTTTCCTTATCAGCAAAACTTTTAAACGAAACAAACTTTTCCTTCTTATCACTTTTTTCAAGTTTATAATCTTTATGTGCATATATAATCCAGCCATAATCTAATAGAAGTTTGCTCTGGATTTTTTTCACTTCGTACTTTGGATTATATAAACTTTCCTTAAGCCTGTTATCAGATTGTCTTTGAAAAGTTACTAACAATGAATCTTTATTTTTTTCGATTTTAAAATCAAGATCAACAAAATCCTTTGCAGAGATAACTGCTACTAATTGATCTTTAGCCCAATAATCATATATATAATGGATGTAATCTTTATCAGAAAGGAATCTTCTGTTGGTATTTTCATCAATCAACTCATCAATTATTTTAGATGTTTCAGAACCTGAATTAAGTGTGCCAACAACAACAATATTTTTTTTATTTTCAATACTTTTTATTTGGAATGGAGATATTTTTTTTATTGAAAATAATTTTTCAGGTAAAGGTGTGTTTATTTGTTTTTCAAAAGCCTTCTGTAGTGATCCGCTTAGTTTTTCATAATCAATTGAATCTGCAACAATATAAATTTCATCTTCAAAACCTATAGCCGGTTTTTTAGACAAATCACATCCGCTAAAAAAATAAATAAAACCAGATAATGATAAAATCATTAGATATTTATTCATCCTTACCTCGGTACATTTTGTAAAACCAATTGAAGATTAGGAAAAAATATGTAATACAAAATCCACATTGTTAATCCGGCAGAAATTGGCACAGATAAATTATCATCCGCATAACCTGATGAAATATTTTCTACTATCGCACTAACAAAAGCAGCTATAAAACCAATAACAAATTCCATTGTATAATTGCCAACCTTTGGTGTTAATAAGACTACGATGCTTGCACTAATAAAAAAGGATAAAGTTCCCTCTAAACTTTTACTTAAAAATTTTCTTTTCCCAAACTTTCTTCCAATTAAGGCAGCCATTGTATCACTTATAATCAATATTGTAAACGCTGTTACAAAAATTACTTTAGGAAATATTAACGCACATATGAGAGCAGAAAGTAAAACATAAGTTGCACCAGTTAAATTTTTCTTGTCTTTATCAAGTTCATGCTTTCTTAATAAGAAACCAAACATTCCATAAAAAAGTTTTGCAAAAGATTTTGAAACAAATCTTCCACCATCTACAACAAATGCAAATGCAGTAAATGCTGATAAAATTATTATTGAGGTGCTTGTTGGAATGAAATAATAAATGATAGGAATAGATAAAGAAAAGAGATGAATTAGTTTTCTTACTAATTCATCTCGGTATTGAATTGTGCCGTTATCAATTTGCGTCATCTTGAGGATTGGTGTCTGGTTTATTCCTTTGATCCATTAATTTTTTTACATGATCCGGTATAGGCTCAGACTCACCATTTTTATTATTTTCTTTTTGAATTGGTGGAAGATTTTCACCACGAATAATTCTATCAATCTCTTCGCCATCAAGAATTTCTCTTTCAAGAAGTTCTGCTGAAAGCCTGTGTAACAAATCCATATTATCTTTTAGGATTTGTACTGCTCTATCAAAACCAGAAGTAACAATTGATCTGATTTCTTCATCAATCTCAATTGCAGTTTTTTCACTGTAATCTCTATGCTTCTGAATTTCTCTGCCTAAAAATATTTCTTCTTCCTTTGCCCCATAAGCAAGCGGACCAAGTTTATCACTCATTCCCCATTCGCAAACCATTTTACGTGCAATGTTACTTGCTTTTTCAATATCATTACCGGCACCGGTTGTGTAATGATTAAAAACTAATTTTTCAGCAGCTCTTCCACCAAGAGCATAAGTTATCATTGCTTCAAGATATTCTTTAGAGTAAGTATGTTTTTCATCAATAGGTAAATAACTTGTAACACCAAGTGCTCTTCCACGCGGTATGATCGTAACTTTATGAACAGGATCTGCTTCAGGAATCATTCGTGCAACAAGTACGTGTCCAATTTCATGATAAGAAGTAGTTTTCTTTTCTTTTTCAGAAATGATTAAACTTTTTCTTTCCATACCCATCATTACTTTATCTTTGGCTTCCTCAAAATCGATCATTTCAACTTTTTTCTTGTTCTTTCGCGCTGCTAAAAGCGCAGCTTCATTAACAAGATTTGCTAATTCCGCACCGGCTAATCCTGGAGTTCCTTTAGCGATTACTTCAACATCAACATTTTCACCAAGTGGAATATTTCTTGTGTGAACTTTAAGTATTCCTTCTCTTCCTTTTACATCAGGTCTATCAACAACAACCTGTCTATCAAATCTTCCTGGTCTTAATAATGCAGGATCAAGAACATCAGGTCTGTTAGTAGCAGCAATAATTATAACGCCACTATTTTGTTCAAATCCATCCATCTCAACAAGCAAAGCATTAAGAGTTTGTTCACGTTCATCGTGTCCGCCACCTAATCCTGCACCGCGATGTCTTCCGACGGCATCAATCTCATCAATAAAAATTATACAAGGCGCATTCTTTTTTCCTTGATCAAAAAGATCACGAACTCGGCTTGCACCAACACCAACGAACATTTCAACAAAATCTGCTCCGGAAATTGAAAAGAATGGAACACCAGATTCACCGGCAACAGCGCGTGCTAATAATGTTTTACCTGTTCCGGGAGGTCCTAATAACAAAACACCTCTTGGAATTTTACCGCCAAGTTTTTGAAACTTCGATGGTTCTTTTAAAAATTCAATAATTTCCTGAAGTTCCATTTTGGCTTCATCAGTTCCTGCAACATCTTTAAAAGTTACACGTTTGCTAGATGGAGTAATTAATTTTGCTTTACTTTTTCCAAATGAAAAAATGCCACGAGAACCGCCGCCTTGCCCTTGCATCCTTCTCATTATCACAACCCAAACTGCTATGATTAGAACCCAGGGTAAAAATCCAATTAAAATGTTTAACCATTCATTTGAATCCTTATCAAAAGAATATTGAATTGTTTTTGCTTTCCAAATTAATTCCTGATCTCTGATAATTGGTTCTGGAATGTAAACAGAAATTGCTTTTACACTAACAGGTTTGCCATTAATGCTAATGTTTGTTTCTTTACGAAGTTCAGCTTTAAAAGTGTAATCATTAATATCTGCTTTTGTAATTGTTGCCGATTTAATATTCTCCGGTGTCTGTAAAATTATTTCGTATTCACCATAAGGAATTTCGGTAAAGGTTTCAGTGTTAGTTCTAAAAACCTGCATAACAATAACAGCTGCAACAATAACAGCACCCCATCCAAATACCATGCGTATGATTTTTGACCAATCGAAATTATCATCCGGTCTGTTTGGGCCTTTAGGTAATTTTTTGTTAGATTTTTTTTCGTTATCACTCATATTTCTTATTCTGTATTTTTCTTATTTTATTTTTCGGATAAAGCATAAATTGATTTTAAATTCCTGTACTGTTGAGCATAATCTAAACCATAACCAATAACAAACTTACCCGGAATTTTGAATCCAATATAATCAATTTTAAGATCATATTTGAGACTTTCCGGTTTCATTAACAGCGAGCAAACCCGCATGCTATTTGGTGTATGTTTACTAAATATTTCTTCAATAAACTTAATTGATAAACCTGAATCTACAATATCTTCAACAATAATTATATCACGACCATTTACATCACAATTAAGTTCTTTAAGTAATTTAACATTACCTGATGATATTTTTGAATCACCATAACTTGACAGCTTAAAAAAATCTATCTCGCAGTTGATAGAAATATTTTTAATCAAGTCTGATAAAAAAATAAAAGCGCCATTAAGTACGCCGATAAAAATGGGAATTTTTCCGTTATAATCTTGTGATATTTGTTCTGCCATTTCCTTAATACGACTTTGGATTTCTTTTTCTGTGAGGAAAGGCACAAAAACGTCTTCGCCAATAATAATCTTATCATTTATTTCAGACATAGTTTTAATACTTTCTTTGTGTTAGAATTAATTTTAAAACGTTCATCAAGCCTTTTGCCAATTACCCAAACAATTTTTTTTTCGTTAAGTAAAACTAATTGATTCCTCTTTTCAAATGAACTTATTTTTATATCATTCAAATAATCAGAAATCTTTTTAGATCCTTTCATTCCAATTGGAAAAAACTTATCACCGTTTTGCCAATTCCTAATTTCAAACTTTTTACTGATATTATCAGCGGAAATGAATTCAATATTTTTTGATTTGTCTAATTTTATTTCTTTTGAATTTAGATCAACAATAGAAAATGTTTTACTATCGATTTTAACTTCATCACCAAATTTTAACAAATAAGTTTCTACTTTATTAGGCAAGGATTTTTTTTTAATAATTATTTCATTGCGTTCTTTAAATGCAATAAGATTTTCAGTTAGTTGTTCAGATTTTCCTGCTTGTTTTTTTATAAGTGAAAATATTTTCTTCAAATCATTTGATTCAAGTTTTACTGAAAAGTTTTCTTCAATTTTACTCTTAATCAAATAAGAAATAATAAAATCATTACTCTTAACTGTTTCATCCGAAATTGATAATGATTTATTCTTTACTGAAACTAAATTCAATTTTATTTTTTCAGAATAATCATCTAATCCCAAAATTAAATTCTGCAAATTGATTGAAGTATTAAGTACAGCTTTTATTAGCGATGGATTTAGATTTTCCTTTAAAAGTGGAACAACTTTATTTCTTAAAAAGTTTCTCTCAAAATCATTTGATAAATTAGATTGATCAATTCTATACTCAAATTTATTTTCATCCAGATAATTAAGAATTTCGTTTTTGGATAAACATAAAATCGGACGGATAATATTATCACGTTTAATTGGAATTCCTGAAATTCCTTTTATGCCGGCACCTTTTACAAGATTTAATAGAACAGTTTCAACATTATCATCCGCATTATGCGCAGTTGCAATTTTATTGTAGCTGTGTTGATTTGTAATCTTTGTAAAAAAATCATATCGAATTTTTCTTGCCGCAAGTTCAATAGAAAATTTATTTTTACTAGCGTACGTTTTTACATCTTTTTTTATTGGATAGAAAGGAATTGCAAGTTCATTACAAATTGCGTTACAAAACAATTCATCTCTTTCGGAATCTTTACCGCGCAATTTGTGATTTATATGCGCAGCGCCAATTTCAACTTTAAACTTTTTTTTAAATTTATTTAAGAAGTGTAATAAAAAAACGGAGTCAGGTCCGCCACTTAAAGCAACAAGAATTTTCTCTCCTTCAAATAGAAGCTCATTCTCTTTAATAAAATTTAAAATTTTTTGTTCTGTTGCTTTCAATGATCTAATGTTATAGTGTTTTTATCAGATGAATAAAGTTATATCTTAAATTATTTTCAAGAATAAAAAAAACTAAACAGCTAATTGATTTCCATAATTTCAAATTCCATCAAACCTGCAGGAGCTTTTACCTGAACCTTTGCACCAACTTTTGCACCCATTAAACCTTGTCCAACTGGTGAGGTTACAGAAATTTTTCCTTCCTGAAAATCAGCTTCTTCCGGAGAGACTAAAAGATATTCAACAATTTTTTTTGATTTAAGATTTTTTATTTTAACTTTTGAAAGTAAATGTACTTCATCCGCTGACATCTTTGAAGTATCAATAACTCTAGCTCTCGAAAGTATATCTTCAATTTTACTAATTTTTAATTCAAACAATCCTTGTTCTTCTTTTGCAGCATCATACTCGGCGTTTTCGGACAAGTCGCCATGAGCACGTGCTTCAGCAATTTTTGCAGCCATTTGTTTTCTGCCATTAGTTTTCATCTCCTGCAGTTCTTTTTCAATTTCAATCAGTCTTTCTCTCGTCAAATAAACAAAATTTCCACCAGACATAATAAATCTCTTTTGTTAATGATTTAAAAAAAATTGCCACCGTCACGATAATCAGTGACAGTGGCTAAACAAAGATAAAAAATATGTTGTTATGTTGTCAAGGAGTAAATCAAAATAAGAACGTTACATTTGATTTTGACTAATTATAACAACTTCTATCTCATAAATAAAATATTTAATAATCTTCCGGCAATTCTTTTAGCTGCTGATAACTAAAAACAGGTCCATCTTTACAAACATAAACGCTTCCGATATTACATCTGCCGCATTTTCCTAAGCCGCACTTCATCCTATTTTCTAAAGTTGTAAGAATATTTTCTTGCTTAAATCCAAGGTTTAACATTACCGGCATTGTGTATTTTATCATTACCGGTGGACCACAAATAATTGCAACTGTGTTTTCACTTTGTGGAGCTACTTTTTCAACTATGGTTGGTACAAATCCAACTTCGCCTTTCCAATCTGCAGATTGTCCTCCTGGATCAACTGTAATAACAGTTTTAACATCCTTCATCGATTTCCATTCTTCAATCTCGTGCTTGTAAACAAGATCAGATTCCGTTCTTGCACCATAAATAATTGTTATGTCTTTAAACTCTGATCGAAGATCAAGCACATTCCAGATTACACAACGAACAGGAGCTAAACCAATTCCACCAGCAATAAATACAATATTTTTTCCTTTCATCTCTTCAACAGGAAAATAATTTCCATAAGGTCCGCGTAATCCTAAAGTATCACCAACTTTTAACTTTCGCATTGCGTTGGTTACTTTTCCATAAAGCTTAAATGAGCATTCAAGAAATTCTGGTCGTGTTGGTGATGAAGCAATACAAAATGTACATTCACCTTCACCAAAAACAGAATACTCAGCAAACTGCCCTGCTTGAAATGAAAAATTTTTATTTAGCTGTGGATCTTTAAATTGTAATTTAAATGTTTTGATGTCCGGTGTTTCATCAATGATATCTTTAATCTCAACTAATTCTGGTTTATAAATATTCATAGGGTATTTAGTTAATTATTGGATATACTTTCTTTAGCAAGTTGATTTATATCTTCAAGAATAATTCCAATGTCTGTAAAAACAGGACAGCCTCTAGTACACCTTCCGCAGCCTGTACAAAGTATTTCATCAAACTTATCCGCATAGTATTTAAACTTATGGGAAATTCTTTGTCTGTATCTTTTGTCCTGTTCATTTCTTGGATTATGACCCGAAGCATGTTTAGTAAAGATTTCAAACTGGCAAGCATCCCAATTCTTGGCTCTTCTTCCGCATGTGTGGTTGCATTCTTCATCAACAATATCAAAGCAATGGCAAGTTGGACAAGCAAAAGCACATTGCGCACAACCAAGACAATTTTCACCTAATTCATCCCAAAGAGAATGGTTGAAATTTTTATCTAACCACTCTTTGACTTCTTTGGGTTCAAATCTTTTCTCTGGAATTTTTATATCATTTGTGTTAATTGATTGTTCATCAATAGTTTGAGTAAAAATGTTTGAATGACTAGAAACAAATTTTTCTCCTTTTTCAGTTACAACTTTGCAGGCAAATTTATTTTCATCTATGGGGATCAAAAATAGATCAGAACCTTTTTCAGATATTGGTGATAATCCTACGGAAGTGCAAAAACAATTTTCATCAATAAAATTACAGGTCAATCCAATTATAATAGTGTTTTCAACTTTTTTGTTGAAGAAAACATCTTTGTAATCCCAGTTAAAAACTTTACTTACAATTGGAATTGCCGAAGTATCACAAGGTTTTGCTCCAAATATTATTTGTAGTTGATTTTCTTCAATAGCATCAATCAGATCATATTCATCTTTATTTCTTTTGTAGAAAAAAAGTGTTTCCGTTTTCGGAAAGAAAAATTCCTTCATCGAAACTGCGGATGGTTTTTGATTTGAATTGATCATCAGATCATCAGCAGATGAGATGGCTACAAACCTTCTTCCATCTTTTGATGATGAGATAACTTTATAATCAGAGGTTAATAATTCCTGAGTTAATTTATTTATTTGATCTTTTGACAAAACATAATTGTTCATATAAAAATCCTACATGATAAAATCTTCTTTATCATTTACATTATAATTACCGATTAATGTTGGTTGATTGATATCTGTACCGTGTCTGTAGTTAAATTCATTCATCGCCACCATTCCCATTTTACGATTTAGAAGTGAGAGTGGGATGTCTGCAGGACAAGCTCTTTCGCATTCATTACAACCAATACATCTTCCGCTTAAATGAAAAGCACGAATCATATTCCAGGCAAAGTTTCCTTTTGTTGTTGCACTTGAGTCAATCCAGCGAGGCATTGATTTATCAACTATACATTGTTCGCAATAACATAAAGGACAAACCTGCCTGCAGGCATAACATTTTACACATTTTTCAAATTCTGCTTCCCAAAAATTCCATTTTTCTTCTGCACTCATTGAATCAAGTTTTTGCATTATTGCAAAATTCTTATCTTCAGGTAATTCAACTTCTTTTATTTCTCCAACAAGATAATCGTAATGTGCAGGTGTGCGAACCTGGCAGTACTTACATTTAATTGCTGTATTCTCTTTTGAAAACTGCTCATCAATCTGATTAACAACACTGTTGCAGTTTACACCAATTATAATCACATCATCTCGCTTGATTTGATTTTCCTGGATAAGTGCAATAATAGATTTTATATCACAGCCCTTTGCAACAATACCAATTTTTCCATCTTTAGGTTTGGGCAATCTTGTTAGATAAACGGAAAGATTGTTAACTGAATAATTATTAAAGACAAATGTTTCTGCATCTAAAGATGAATGAGCAACAAAAGGTTTTACTCTTTTAAATTTATCTTCAGCATATCCGATTATGTAAGCAACTTTTTTAGATTCAAATAGTTCTTTTGAGATATCAATTAATTGTTTCATAATTTATCCACTGCACTTACAGGAATTTCAGTTTCTTTATTTAGTCTTTTGTAACCATTAAATCGACCTTTTTTACGAACAGAATTAATTACACCATCAACAACATCAACCCATTTTTTCCCTTCTGAGGCTGAAACCCATGAGAAGTATAATCTTGAAGAATCAATTCCAACAAAATCTAAAAGCTGTCGGAAGAAAATCCATCTTCTTCTTGCGTGAAAATTTCCTGTGTTATAGTGGCAATCATTTGGATGGCAACCGGAAACAAGAACACCATCAGCTCCCTTTTCAAATGCTTTGATGATGAAGACAGGATCAATTCTTCCTGTGCAGGGAACACGAATTAATCTTGCATTGGTTTGCTGCTTTAATCTGCTTGTTCCCGCAAGATCAGCGCCCGTATAGGTGCACCAGTTACAAACGAAGGCTACAATCTTTGGTTCAAATTTTTCATTTTCCATTAAAACACCTCAGCAAAAGAATTTATTTGAGCGAATATCTGATCATCCTTAAATCCTAAAAGCTCAACGGATTTTGAAGGACAGGTGGCATTGCAAGTTCCGCAACCCTGGCACAAACCTGAGTTTACATATGCAACAACTTTAATAACATTACCTTGTCTGTCTTTTATTTCTTTCTGTTCGATCGCGTTGTAAGCACAGACTTTCTGACAATAAAAACATCCGGCGCAAGTAGCTTCATTAACTTTTGCAACAACAGGTTCGCGCTCAAGAACATCGGAACCAAAAAGCACAAGAGCTTTTGCAGCCGCAGCTGAAGCCATTGAAACTGAATCAGGAATATCTCGCGGGGCATTACAAGCTCCGGCTAAAAAGATTCCGCCCGTGCTTGTTTCAACAGGTTTTAATTTTGGATGAGATTCATTAAAGAAGCCATATTTATCATAAGAAACGCTTAAAGTTTGGGCAAGTTTAACAGAATCATTTTGAGCGATCATTGCTGTTGCAAGAACAACCATATCAGCATCAATCTCAACCCTAACTCCTGCAAGTGTGTCTTCACCTTTAACAATCAGCTTTCCGTTTTCTTCATAAATTTTTGAAACTCTCCCACGAATATATTTCACTCCATCTTCTTCAATTGCCCGTCTTACAAATTCATCATAATTTTTTCCGCCGGCTCTTATGTCCATATAAAAAACATAGGCTTCGCCATCATGAACTTTGTGTTTGTACAACATTGCATGTTTTGCTGTGTACATACAACAAATTTTACTGCAGTAAGAAAATCCTTTTGATTCATCTCGCGAACCAACACATTGTATAAAAACAATTTTCTTTGGAGTTGTTTTGTCTGATGGTCTTAACATTTCTCCTGAAGTCGGACCAGAAGCGCTTGCGATTCTTTCAAACTGCAAACCATCTACAACATCTTTAAACTTTCCATAGCCATATTCGCCATAACCTTTGATCATACTTTCATCAGGTTTTTTATCTATTGTATAAAGTTTATATCCTGTTGCAACGATAATTGCACCAACATCTTCTTTTATTAATTGATCCTGCTGTTCAAAATCTATTGCTTCTCTTCCGCAGACTTTTTTGCAAAGCTGGCATTTGCCTGTTTTGAAGTATGTACAAACGCTTCTATCAATTACTGGTATGTTTGGAACGGCCTGAGGAAATGGAACATACATTGCCGGACGGGTTGCAAGCCCTTCATCAAAATCACTTAATGCAACTTTTTTGATTGGACATTTCTGAACACATAATCCACAGCCTGTACATAATTCGTCTTTAACTGATCTTGCTTTTTTTCTAATCGTTACCGAAAAGTTTCCAATAAACCCTTCAACATTTTCAACTTCGGAATAACTCACTAGTTTTATTCTTGGGTGTTGATACACTTCCACCATTCTAGGTGTAAGAATACATTGTGAACAATCTAATGTTGGAAAAGTTTCTGAAAGCTGGCTCATGTGCCCGCCGATAGAGGGTTCTTTTTCAACAAGAACAACTTCATATCCGGCATTTGCAATATCTAAAGATGCTTGAATCCCGGAAATTCCACCGCCGATTACTAAAGCACGTTTTGTAACAGGAACTCTTATAGGAATTAGTGGTTCATTAAACTTTACTTTTTCAACAAGCATTCTTACAAGATCAATTGCTTTTCTAGTTGCTGATGGAACATCATCGTGAATCCAAGAACAATGCTCACGTAAGTTTGCCATTTCAACTAAGAAAGGATTTATTCCAGCATCACTGCAAGCTTTTCTAAATGTTTTTTCGTGCATATGAGGTGAACAGGAACCGACAACGACAGCATCAAGATTTTTTTCTTTAATAGCCTGCTTAATCAAATTCTGCCCGGGATCAGAACACATATATTTATAATCTTCTGCGTGAACAACACCTGAAAAGTTTGCACATGCGCTTGCAACTGATGGACAATCAACTGTTCTTCCAATATTTTCACCACAATGGCAAATAAAAACTCCAATTCTCATACGGCAACCTCATTCTCACTGAGTGAAGCGATTAAGGGGGCAGTATCAATAAAGTGTAAATCCAATCCAAGCTTCTTGTGATCAAGTCCTAACGATAACCCTATCAATTGGCTCAGATATAAAATTGGAATTTTATTTCTTCCTGGATTATGCTTGATAATATTTTTTTGTCTCATATCTAAATTCGAGTGACACATCGGGCAAGCAACAACAATTACATTTGCTTTATAATTAATTGCATCATCCAAAATTTTCATCGAAAGGTTTTCAACAATTTCTGTGTGAGCGATTGAATGTGCAGCACCGCAGCATTCAACTTTAAAATTCCAATCAACGGGTTTAGCACCAGTTGCTTTAACAACTTCTTCCATTGTTGTTGGATTTTCTGGGTCATCAAATTTTAAAATATCGTGAGGACGAACAAGCAAGCAGCCATAATAACAAGCAACATTAAGTTTGCTAAAATCTACTTTTGCATTTGATTTAATTTTTTCTAATCCGATTTGCTGAAATAGTGAAATAAGATTAAGAACATTTATTCCATCAGAATATTTTGTATCGAGTAACTCTTCTGTGTTTATTCGGATGTGCTCATCATTTTGTAATTCGTGTTGAGCAACTTTTAACCGATTAAAACAAGCAGCACAAGGAGCAACAATTTCTTTCATCCCTTGTTCTTTTGCAAGAATTAAATTTCTTGCTGGCAGTGCGACGGAAAGTAAATGGCTCGCGCTGTGGGCTGATGAAGCTCCACAGCAACACCAATCATTTATTTCCAGAAGATCAGTATCTAGATATTTTAAAACTTCTTTAAGCGATAAATCAAATTCCTTTGCCGTTCCGCTTAATGAGCAGCCGGGATAATATCCAAATTTCATTTCGTTTTACCTTTAACAGCCTTATCAATAATCGATTTTATTTTTTTTGTGTCTTTAATTTTATGCGGAGTAAATCCAATCTTACCTTTTAATATTGCTGTTGGTGCAGCATCTATATCCTGAAAAAGTTTTCCTGTGGCAAGTTTATAATCTCTGATCAAACCAAGTTCAAAACTTCTTCCGTTATTTTTTATCTGATTTAAAAATGCTTTATGAAATTTTTTAACATTTTTATCTGATGGCGCAATACCTTCTTCAGAAGCAATCTCACGAAGTGCATCCATAAATTTTGCAGGTTCAAAATTTTGCGGGCATCTGCTTGAACAAGTCTGACATCCCGCACAAAGCCAGATAGCTTTTGATTTTAAAGCTCGATCATATAATCCCAACTGAATAAATCTTATAACTCTGTTTGGTGAATCATCAAAATAATCTCTTACAGGACATCCGGCAGAACACTTGCCGCATTGATAACAGTTTGCGGGATTTTGATTTGTAAGATTAATAATTTTTTGAATTGTTGGATGAACATGATTATTTTCCATTAGTGATAAACCTTAAGAAATGTGAACTGGCGAGATCCATAAATTGAAAGCTATATAAGTATATTTTTTTTCGTTGATCAAAATTAGAAGCAGGCGGTACAATTTACAATTAACGAATATGAACACTTTATATTTGCCAATTAACTCTTATTAAAACTAAAAACATTTTTGCGTTATGATAAAAAAAATTTTTACTACCTCGGTTGTTGTATCTGCTTTAGGATACTTTGTAGATATTTATGATCTCATATTATTTGGAATTGTTAGAGTCCCAAGTTTAACTCAGCTTGGTTATAGCGGAGATGAATTAATACAAAACGGAATTTTTCTTCTAAACACCCAAATGGCCGGAATGCTTTTAGGCGGGATAATCTGGGGAATTCTTGGAGATAAGAAAGGAAGAATTTCTGTTCTGTTCGGTTCAATTTTTTTATACTCAATTGCAAACATTGCAAATGCTTTTGCAAATGATATTACATCTTATGCTCTTTGCAGATTGTTTGCAGGAATTGGATTAGCCGGCGAACTTGGTGCAGCAGTTACTTTGATAAGTGAAGTTTTACCAAAAGAAGTTAGAGGTTACGGAACTGCAGTTGTTGCATCACTTGGAGTTTCCGGTGCGATTGCTGCCGCTATTGTTGGAGATTTGTTTAACTGGAAAACTGCGTATGTTATTGGCGGAGTTTTAGGACTTGCTCTTTTACTAATGCGAATAAAAATGTTTGAATCAGGTATTTATGAATCGATAAAAAACTCAGAAATATCTAAGGGAAATTTTTTAAAGATATTTACAAACAAAAACAGATTTCTGCGTTATCTTAATTGTATTCTGATTGGTTTGCCAATCTGGTTTGTTGTTGGTGTGCTTGTAACTTTTTCTCCTGAGTTTGGAAAGGTGCTTGGAGTAACAGAACCAATTTCTGCTGGCAAATCTATTATGTTTACTTATATAGGATTAATCTTTGGTGATTTTACTAGCGGATTTTTGAGTCAGTATTTTAAAAGCAGAAAAAAAATTATTGCCGTTTACATTGGATTTACCTTTGTTTTTATTCTTGTGTACCTGTTTAGCAAAAACATAAGTTTAGAAATATTTTACACAATTTGTGTTTTATTAGGATTAGCAATTGGTTATTGGGCAGTGTTCGTAACTATAGCGGCAGAAAATTTTGGAACAAACTTGCGCTCAACCGTTACAACAACAGTTCCTAATTTTATTAGAGGCTCTGTTGTGCCTATTACTCTTTTATTTTCTTTCTTGCGCGGCTCAATGGGAATGATTTATGCAGCACTTTTGGTAGGAGTTTTAACAATTATAATTGCAGCAATTTCACTTTACCATCTTGAAGAGACTTTTGGCAAGGATTTGAATTTTATTGAAGATGTTTAGGGAAATTATAAATGTTAAGTGCTCAATGTTCAATAACTATTTATAAAATTAAACACTGAGCATTAACAAATGCAAATTACTTAAGCAGCATCATTTTTTTTGTTTCAGTAAAACTACCACTTGTAATTGTATAGAAATAAGTTCCACTTGGTAACATTGATGCATCAAAATTTACTTCGTGCGGACCAGTCTCCAAAACTCCATTTACAATATTTGCAACTTCGTTTCCAAGAATATCATAAAGTTTTAAAGTTGTATATCCATTTTTACCCAGACTAAATTTAATTGTTGTTGTTGGGTTAAATGGGTTAGGAAAATTTTGATCCAGTGAAAATGAATTTAGTTTTATTTCATCATCAACACCCGTAACAACAGAGTTAACATTTTTTAATATCCAATTACCCGGATCGAATGATATTGATGTTGGGTTTCCGTTTACAGTAATATTAAAATTTTGAACCAGTGTATTATTGAATACTGTAATCAAAGTATCGCCGCTAGCAAAGTTTACTTTAACCTGTATCGGCATTGTAAAATAAGTTGGGTCGGTTCTAACAGTTTGGGTTATCTTTAATGCAAGATCATACAAATTGCCGCCTATATTTTGCTTACTCCAAACAACTGAATAGACAGGAAAACTTTCACCATAAATCCATTCTGCAAAGAAGTAGTCTAAATCCATTCCTGAAACACTTTCTGCAACAGCCTGAAAATCTTCTGTAACAGCAACACCGTATGCAACATTAGGATCTGTTTTATAAGTTTTCAGAATATCAAAGAAAACTGAATCACCTACAATTCCTCTTAACATATGAAGCACAACACTGCCTTTAGAATATGATCTTGCTCCATTAAAAATCTGACCAACACTGCTAATATCTTCAACCCAGATTGATCCAACAGCGTTTTTAGCAGAGTTCATTTCACCAACAACATAATTATCATAACCAGATTTTCCATACCAGGCTTCATTCATTAAACATTCACCGTAAGTTGCAAAGCCTTCATTAAGCCAGATGTGATGCCAATCTTTACAAGTGATTAAATCTCCAAACCACATATGAGCCATTTCGTGCGCAATTAGCATATCACTAAATCCGCCCATAGAAGTTATTGTTTGATGTTCCATTCCTCCGCCCCAACCAAATTGCGCGTGTCCATATTTTTCATTTATAAAAGGATACTCACCAAATCGTTCAGCATATACTTCAATCATACCAGGAGTTTTATCTAACTGAGTTTTTACGGAACTAAAACTTTCAGGATAAATAAAATGATCAATCGGCATTGAATCATTTACAGTGTTATAATAATAATTTGTGTATTGAGTATAATTTGTAATTGCCATGGATAACAGATATTGCGCAATAGGATAGCTGCTTTTCCATTTGAAAGTATGTGTTCCATTTCCATTATCAACAATACCCATTAACTTGCCATTAGATGCGGCAGTAAGTGAGCTGCTTACTGTAATCCAAAAATCTGCGGAATCAATTTTATCGGCCGGAGTATCTTTAACAGGCCACCAATCTTTTGCGCCGTACGGTTCACTTAAAGTCCAGATAGCAGGATTACCATTATGTGAGTTAAACTCAAAACTTCCAAAACCACTTGAGCCAGGTGTACCGTGATAATAAACTTTTGTCGAAAAATTATCGCCAGTGTTTAATGTTGTACCTAAATTGATTACTAAAGTATTTGAACCTCTTGAAAAAGTTGCAGAAGCACCATTGAGTATAACTGAATCAACAACTAACGGGTTTGTAAGATCATAATAAATTTGTGTTACATTTGCTTCGCTAATTACTGCATTGCAAGTTACATTGCCGGAAATTGTTTGCGCAGTATGATTCACAGCGATATCAAGCATATAATATTTTACATCATATTTTGAATCACCCGGATAATTTATGTTTGCAAATTTTTGCAAATGATTAAAGCGCGATGTTTTTGCAAGGATACAATCATCTTTACCACTTTGAGCAAACGTAATTCCAACAAATAAAATCAAGAAGATTGAAACAATTTTTTTCATACTAATCCTTTTTGAATAAAAACTTTTATTAAAGATTAAACTTTTAATTTGATTATGCAAGCACAAAATTAGTTATTAACTCACCTTATGCATTTGTCATGCTGAATTTATTTCTCCGAAGGCGTCCTTCGGACAGCATCTAATATTCTTAACAAAAGAAGATTCTGAAACGAGTTCAGAATGACATAAATGCTAATTTTACGTAAAGCAAGTTATTAAGTAACATCCTGAATTCTGCAAATAGATTTGAAATCGCAAAAACGACAAACTTTATTTTCTCTATCCTCTAATTGTGAAAGATTAAATTTTCCTTCAACAATTTTATTAACATAAGCCGGAATTACTTCGTTACAAACCTTAATTAATTCTTCATTTGATTTAATTAGATCACCCTCGCTAAGTTTTTTTCTTGCATTTAATGTATGAACAGATTTTTTACCAAACTCATTGTTATTCAGTTTTAATGAATAGATTATTGCTGCAGCAGGATCATAATTACTATTTAATTCTGCTTCAATAAGTTTTTTTGAAGCATATAAATAAAGCGGAAGCTGAAGTGAAATTCCATTTAACAAATCTTTAACAGTTGGTTTCTTTCCACCAAGTTTATAATCTAAAACCTTAAAATGATTTGATGTTTTGTTTATATCAACTCTATCTATCTTACCTCTAACTTTCACATCACCCACTAACATTTCTTGGGTTTCATCTTTTTGTGATTTGTTAAACTGTCCAAATTCAAGTTCAAAATATTCCGGTAAATAGCCTTCAGAGTTTTTTCTTTCTTCTTCAAGAAATTTGTAAAGCATAGAATTTTTTCTATTACCGGAAATGCCTAATATTTTTTCTTTCTCATAAAAGATAAAAGATGAATTAAGTCTAAGTTTTTCAATTTTCTTTTCAGCAATTGTAAAAATTATTTTTTCTAATTGTTTAAAGACTTCATCATTACAATCAGCTATTACAATTTGTTCTTCACTTATTGTTTTATAAAACTCATATAAAATCGAGTGAACTAAACTTCCAAGTTCAAAAGATTCAAGTTCTTCTGTCGGTTCTTCAATTAATTCAAGCTGCAAAATTCTTTTTGCAAAATATTGAAAAGGACATTTTGCATATTCCTCTAGTTGTGATGCCGAATATTGTTTTTGTTTTTCCTCACTTAATTTTGATTTAGCATTTTCTGAAAGCGAATTATAAATATATCCTGTATGTGATGTTTCTGAAAAAGGATTTTCTAACCTGGTTTTATCAATTTCGATATCACGCTTTAATAATTCAGGATTAAAAGAGACTTGATCTAATTCAGTTTTATCTTTTTCTAAATCCAGCTTACTTACATACCGCAATAATTCCGATTTACTATAAATCAAGTTTTCATAATCAGCAGAAGTTTTTTCTTTAATTATAAAAAGTCTGTTAAAATCATTTATAAATGTTGAAGGTGTGAATTCCTTCTTCTCATCTTTTTGCGGAAAGGTTAAATACAAACATTTTTTTACACAGCAAAGTGTTTGATAGAAATGATATCGTTCTTCAAGAATATGTCTGTATTCATCTTTTTTGTATGAACCTGAAAAAAATATTTCTGGTTGATATCTTGTTGGGAATTCACTATCAATCAAACTACCGATAAATACATAATCGAAATTTAGTCCGCGTATTTCATTTACGGAAGTTATAAGCACACCACTTGCGTGTCTTTCTTTTGTGTTAAATCTTGTAAACTGGAGAGCAGTTTTAATTTGCTTTAAAAAATAACTTAACGGATATTTTTTCTCTCTACCATTTTCTAGCTCGAGCAAATCAAAAAACTCATCAATTGTTTCCAGGAAAACAGTAACGGCTTTAACATTTTTTTCTATGTAATCTGGATAGTCATTAATTATTCTTGAAGGTAAGTCGAGCATGTAAACCAGATTCTTTAACTCGTTTTTAAAATCCTGGATACTTTTCTTTTGGTTAAACGGAGCAAGTAATTTGTAAATACTTGAAATATCTTTAATCGCTTTTTCATAAAATTCAATCGGCAAAAACCTATTGTCTTCATCCTGTTCATTAAACTTTATCTGCTCTATCGTACTTTCAAGTGTTTCAATCCAATTATTGTAACCAGATACAATTTTAAGATTTGATGATATTCTTAAAAGATTAGAAATATCAACCCCTTCAATTTTTATCCATCTTCCGGTTAACGCACGAAAAATATTTTTGTAATAAAAATTGTTATCTATTACTTCGAGTAAGTTTATAAGTGCGATTATTGGCTGAGATTCGCTTAACGAAAATCGATCTGTAAGATTAAATGGAATTCCATACTCGCTAAAAATATCTCTTATAATTGCAGAGTGATTTGAAATCAAATTAAAGGTTACAACAATAGAATCAACATCAACATTCTTTTCTGAGATAAGTGATTTGATCTCTTTTGCAATCAATATAATTTCTTCTTCAGACGAACGTGAGGTTAATTTTATTATCTCAACTTCACTTTGCTTTTGCAAGTCCTTCTCACTCAACAAAAACAATTTTTCTCTAACCTGTTGTTGAAAAGCAGTAAAACGGATTATTGATGTATCTTCAACTTCTAAAAATCCTTTTGCTTTAAAACTACTGTAACATTTATCAAGATGTGAAAATAATGCCGGATTGAATTTGTAGTAATCAAATAAAATAAAAAGATTAATGTTTGCAATGTTTGATACATTGTTTATTATTTCAATTTCCGGTTTAGTAAACTCATCAAATCCGTTTATTACAATTGTATTTATTTCACTAAATGATAAATGAAATCGCGATTCAAATTCTGTTTTATCCAAAGACAAAACATCTGAATAAATATCTCCAACCTCAAAAGCCTTAAGTTCTTTGCAAGCTAAAAGATAGTTCTGATAAACATTTGCAATATCAATTGCTTTTAGTTTTTCGGAGCCTTCAAGTTTTTTTGATTCAGAAATAATTTGTTCAGGTGAAATTCCATTTAACTTATACTCACTAACAACATTTTTAATTCTGTCTAATGTTCCGCGCGGAATTTCATCTTTATAGTTCGAAAAATATTTTAATTCAGTTTCTTTAAATGATTTACTAATCAAAACTGCTGCAGCAGCTTCACTCAATAATCGAGTTGAGTTTATCTCGTTTTTCTTAAAAATTAATTCTGTAAATGATGATAGTGTGTAAAGATTTAGTTTTGTTAGAGCTTTGTTTGGTGATTTAGAGATAAGCTCGCGCTTTAAGTATCTTATTTTTCTGTTAGTCGGTACAATAATTAATAATTCATTCAGTTTATCCTGAACAATAAAATCATTCAATAAACTTTCAACATCGAGTTTTTGTATTTTATTTTTAGATAGAATCATTTAGAGTTTATATTAATTCAAGTTTATAGATTTCAAACCGTTGAAACGGTTAATGTTTTTAAGAATTTTTGTTAGCCCACGACTTAAGTCGTGGGTAAATAAGAACAAAAACTTATACACTGAATCGTTTTAACGATTTACCAAAACAAAGGTTATTTTAAGTTAATTAACAAATCTTTGTATGAAGCTCTGATTTCTTCTTTACCATTTAAGTTTAATAAACCCACAAGATGCGCAAATCTTTTTTCAGCATCACGCAAACCGTTTACAACTTTGGTTTCAAGCTCAAGAAAGTAACCAAGATTTTTTACATAATCCAAATGAATTCGAGTATTGTTAAAAAGATAAAGTTCTCTTTTCTTATTAACAATTGTAAGCACATCAAGAAACTTAGTAAGATATTTATTACCATCTGTATTTTTTATTTCTAAAAGATGATAATCAGACCAGCGCTTTTTAGATTTTTCATTTCTATCATAAAAAATTAGTGTTTGGTTCCCGTTTTCAATCCTAAGTTTTAGCAAACCATTGTTAACTTTATAATAAATATCTTTTTGGATTAAGAGTCCAGCAAATCCAATTTTATTCTTTTTAATGATTGATTTTACTTCTTTATGTGATAGTAATTTAACTTTTATTTCAAGATTTCTTGGCATTAGCTTTTCCTTGCAAGATTAATTGCTTATCAAATGATTAAAATATACATTGAATTTGTTGTGGTAATAATTATTTTACCATAAGAAAAATAAGAAGATTAAAATGTTGAATGAAATAAATTTAACTAAACCTTACAGAATTAGTATGAAAAGAATAATTACATTTTCTTTAGTTGTGATCGTAATATCATTTACAAATATTTTTCCTCAAGGAATTGGTGAACTTGCACCGCCAAAACCACTTGAAAAATTTCCTCCAAATGCCTGGGGAATGGATTTAATGTTTGGTGATGCCGGATTTGGACTTGGAACATTTTTTAGAAAACAACTTGATGAAAAACTAACTGCTTTTGCTGATCTTTCTTTTTCTGAAACTAAAGATGAACGTGAGGTTGAGTACTATGATTATTACACAAATACATTTATAACTTTATCAAAGTTAAATAGAGTTTTTCAGATGCCAATTAATGTTGGAGTGCAATACAGGCTTTTTGAAAATGTTTTAACAGATAATTTACGTCCATACCTTGTTGGCGGAGTTGGACCAACTATCCTTATAACAACTCCTTATGAACTAGAATTTTTTAACTCATTTGGTAAAGCAAAAGCTAAATTAGCGGCAGGTGGTTATCTTGGATTTGGTGCAAATTTTGGGTTGGATAAATCCAGTTTAGTTGGCATTACATTTAAATATTACTATGCCAAAGTTCTTAATGGTGGTGTAGAAAGTTTAAGAGACAGAAAGAAAACGGAAATACAAGGATTTTTTATAACTCTAAATTTGGGGTTGATGTATTAAAATATTTTATTCACAATAATCATCACCTGTTAATTTCAATATTCTTCGGGAAACTTTTTTCGTTTTATTAATTTTTCAACTAGCATAGAGTCCCATACATTAAATAGTTCATTCTTAATTAATTCAGCATATTTTTGTCTTATTGGTGCTTTGCTTTCATCTTCAATATAAACACCAATGTTACCAAGTTCGAAAAAGAAATCCATTTCTTTACTATAATAAATCAAAAACTCCTCACATAGATTACCAAGATAATTTATTCTTGGATCTAAGAGATCTTCCTCTTTTACTGCTCCGGTTAATTTTAGTTCTGCGTACTTAAATATTTTGGAAGATGGTAGAACAACTTCATTAGTAATTCCAGAGTTATTAATTCGAAGTGCTTTAACCGTATTATGATCGTTCCAAATTACAAATGTTGAAAATCCATCGTCATAATCAAAACAACTATGAAATAACCAAGCTTGGTAAATCAAAATTGTATCTACTCCTGATTTGTTTAATTCAATCTTTATCTTTTCAACAATCTCATTATCCTCAAAGAACATATTGTTTGGGTCAATATATTCCGTTTGAGAAAACATTCTGATTGATAGCAAAACAGCTAACAAAGTGATTCTCATATAGTTCTCCATGTTGATGATTCATAGTAAAATTCCAGTTTTACCGCTATTCAGATCCCTTCCACTTAATAGTGCAGCCAATAGAAAAAGTTTCAGGGACGGAAACTTCTTTTTTACCAAGCACTTCTAAAATTGCCTCTTTCAAATAAGCAGATTTAACTTTATCCGCCTCCTGCCAGTTATCGTCAATCTTTCCTTCATATTTTAATTTTCGTTCATTATCAAAAAGAAAAACTTGTGGTGTGTGTGTTGCTCCAAATGCTTTTGCGATATCTTGTGCTTCATCTCTTAAATATGGAAAGTTAAGTGATTTTAATGCAGAGCGCTTTTTCATTTCAGCAAATGAGTCATCTGGATATTTTACATCATCATTAGAATTTATTGCAATGATTTGAACTTTATCTTTTACAAATTCATTTTGTAAAGAAATTATTCTATCTTCATAAGCCTGAACATACGGACAGTGATTGCAGCTAAAGATTATTATTAAAATTTTCTTATCTAAAAATGAATTAAGATTGTAAGTTTTATCATCAACTCCAGTTAAAGAAAAAACAGGAATTACAGAATCTATTTTCAATTTGTTGTCGTTCATATTAAATTCTCATTAGCTTAAATAAAGTTTTAGTTAACAGATTTAAAATATCAAAAAATGAAATCACTTCTTTTAATTCTAACAATAATAATCTCAGAATCCATTATGCCACAAAATTATGATTTTGAAAACCATCTTTACCAAACCTATGAGCAATACAAAGAAAAAAGTTTAACTCATAGAAGGTTTAAACATTCAGATATAACTCCGCTCATTAAATTGTTAAAGAACAAAAATGGATTTACTGTAAAAATTGTTGGTAAATCAGTTGAGGGCAGAGATTTGAATCTTATAACAATTGGTAAAGGTAAAACAAAAATATTTCTTTGGTCGCAAATGCACGGCGATGAGCCAACCGCAACCGCAACTTTATTTGATATTTTTAACTTTATAAATGCTATAGAAAATAAAGATTTTTGTGATAAGCTTTTTGAAAGAGTTACACTTTACTTTTTGCCAATGGTAAATCCCGATGGCGCTGAAAGATTTAAGCGAAGAAACTTTTATGATATTGATTTAAACCGCGATGCTTCAAGATTGCGTTGCCCTGAATCAAAAATTCTTAAAACCGTTTTTGATACTTTAAAAGCCGATTTTGGTTTTAATCTTCATGACCAAAGTCATAGATATTCTGTTGGGAATACATTTAGAACTGCTACAATAAGCTTTCTGGCGCCAGCATATAACTATACAAAAGATGTGAATGATGTTAGAGGTAGAGCCATGCAATTGATTGGTAATATGTATCAAACAATTTCTCAATATATTCCCGGCCACATTGCAAAATATTCTGATGAATATGAGCCAAGAGCTTTTGGTGATAATTTTCAAAAATGGGGCACAAGCACAATTCTTATAGAATCTGGTGGATGGAAAGATGATCCTGAAAAACAATTTATACGCAAGATAAATTATATAGCAATTCTTTCTGCAATTAAATCAATTGCAGAAGAAAGTTATGTTAATACAAGTTTAGATATATATAATTCAATTCCGTTTAACGATAAATATATTTTTGATGTTGTACTTAGAAATCTTTCAATCAAAAATGAAAAAGTAAAAACTAAAGTTGATATCGCTATCAATTTAGATGAGTTTGAAAAAAGTGATGGAGGGAAAATTTATTATAAATCACAAGTTGCTGATTTAGGTGATCTATCTATCTTTTATGGATATAAAGATTTTGATTTTACAGGATATACAATTGAACAAGCTTCAGTTTATGATGGCAAAGTTTATACTAATAAGGAATTAAAAGAAATAGATCCTTACAAATTTTATGAAAAAGGGTACTCAACAATACAAGTAAAAAAATTGCCTGATGATAAATACACAACCTTGCCAATCAACTTTGCGCTAAAAAATAATATTGATACAACTATTAATATTGGCGAGCAGGCAAATTTTATCATAAAAAAAGACAACAAGATTGAATACATTGTAGTAAACGGTTTTTTACAAAAAGTTGAGAAGAATCGCAAATTTGAAGGTAATGGTTTAGTTATAAAATGATTTTTGATTATTAATGTTTAATCTTTATAATTAATGAACACATAAAGTAGAATCTTAAAAATAAATTATGTTCGCATTTTTATTCGCATTATTTAAATCAGATGAGCCAAAAGCAAACGCAGAATTTGAGCGCGAAGCTGTTCCGCATATGGATGCTTTGTATAATTTTGCCATAAAAATGACCGGCGATAGTGATGATGCAAGTGATTTATTACAGGAAACATATTTAAAAGCCTTTAGATTCTGGGAAAATTTTGAGAAAGGAACTAATTGTAAAGCCTGGTTGTTCAGGATAATGAAGAACACTTTCATCAATACTTATAGAAAGAATAAAAAAGAACCTGATAAAGTTGATTATGAAGAAATTGAAAATTTTTATGAAAACATTAAACCGTCTTCTACTGATAGCGCGCATTTAGAAAAAGATATTTATGATAATCTTCTGGATGACGAACTCTCTTCAGCAATTTCATCTTTACCGGAAGATTTTCGCACAGTAATTCTTCTTTGTGATATTGAGGGATACACTTATGAAGAGATAGCGGATTTTGTTGATGTACCTGTTGGTACAGTTCGATCTCGTTTACACAGAGCAAGAAAAATGTTGTTTACAAAATTATATGATTATGCTGGTGATAAAGGATATGTTAATAAGAGTAAGGATAAACGATGATGGAATTACGCAAAGATATAGTTACTGCTCTAGTAGATGGTGAAATAACTGACACAACATTAAAACAAGAAATTCTTTCTAAAATAGAATCTGACAAGGATTTTGCAATTGAATTCAAAGTTCAATCTTTAATAAAAGATATTGTTAAAGAAAAAGTTGAATGGAAAAAAACTCCGGATAAAGTAAGAGCAAAAGTTTTAAAATCGATTGGCTCACAAACAAAAGTTACTGGTGTAAGCAAATCGTTCTTAACAGATTTTTTTGAAAAACCTGCATTTTCATTTGCAACTGCATTTGTTGTTATACTTGCAATCGTACTAATCATATTAAACAGAACAGAAATTGTTGAAAAGAAAAATTTTGCAATTGAGCAATCTGGCAATGATAATATGTTTATCCAGGCAAAAAATAATTTTAACAGCATACTTAGTGGCAAGTTAGCTCCGCAATTAACGTCCGCAAATTCTGAAGAAATAAAAAATTTCTTTAGCACAAAAGGAGTAAAATATTCTGCATCTGTACCAAATTTAAAAGATTGGAAGTTATTAGGTGCGGTTGTTTCAGAAGATAAAGGAGAAAAATTTGCTCATCATGTTTATGTTGGTAAAAATGGGGAGCTAGCTTATTTATTCCAGGTTGATGAATCTTACATTAGCACTCACGCAATAGTTACTTTATCTGATGATTTAGTAAAGTATCTTGATGCTGGAAATTGTTATACATCGGAAGCTGATGGTTCTGTTACTTTGTTTACAAAACTGGATAACAATATTTGTGCAATAGTTTCTAATGGAAATCCAAGAGAGATTGAAAAATCCTTTTGCAGTTTATAAGACAAAATGTTTTTCCCGCTAACTTTTTTAGTTAACAAGAAACCTATCTTTTATTTAAGTAAGAAAAGATTTTTTTATTTAGTATTGCTTTCTTACTGATACTTTTGATCAGATTTTGACTTGCTTAAATCAATAGTTAACAATTCTAATTGATGCCTCGATACAAATAAGAATAATTTTTGATTAAAATCCTAAATTATTTTTAATAGATTATTAAATCTAAAAGAATAAAAAATCCAAAAACTTGCAATTTAGTACATTACTAAAGCTTTTAGCCAAAGACTTAGTTAAAACCTTACAAAAACACATTTTACAGACTTAACAGTGATAAATCTTAGTTTTACAATTTCTTGGATAATCAGGTTTGATTTGATATTTTAGATACTCGAAATCTCGTAATAAAGGTAAATTATGGCCAAAGTTAAAAATGTTGAAGCTTTTTGCAGTTTTTGTAACGGCGTTAGAAAGATGGAATTGACAGGTGAAGTTGCTAGCGATGAAAATAAAAGATGGGCAAAATGTAAAAAGTGTAAGCAGACAATGATTATTAATATTGCTGAAGATGTTGTTTCGCAAAAAGTTTCGTTAGAAGGAATTGAAAACGGAAATTGTACAACATATTCACCAGTAAAATCTTATTCAGTTGGTGAAACAATTTTTCACGAAAACTGGAATGACTTTGGTAAAGTTGTGGCAAAAGAAGTTTTATCCAACGGACAAAAATCTATCTCCGTTGAATTTCAAAACTCAGGAAATAAAAAATTAATTGAATCTTATATAAAACCAATAGACCAAGAAGAACAAAGTGAGGTGATTTAGTTGGTCGGCATTCAAATAGGCGATAGTGAATCCATTGACAAAGCTCTAAGACGTTTTAAGAAAAAATATGAACGCTCTGGTGTGCTAAAGGAATTTAAGAAAAGAACTTTCTTTGTTAAGCCTTCTATTAAAAAGAGAATGGAAAAGATAAAAGCCGCTAGACGTGCTCATCGTCCTGATAATATCATGATGTAATGCAATTAAAAAATCCCGCTTTTGGCGGGATTTTTTTTTCACTTATTTGATATGAATTCTTGGTTCCAAAACAGATGGTTCTTTTAAGAAATTCTTTTCAAGATGTTCTTTAATAATTTTAAAGGCAGAATCTACATCATTACAAAAATGAAAGAGTTTTAGATCAGATTCATTAATCACTCCATGTTCAATTAGAGCATCAAAGTTTACAACACTTTTCCAGTACTTTTCATCATAAATAACTATAGCAAGTTTTTTTCTAATCTTTTCAGTCTGAACAAGAGTCATAATTTCAAACAACTCATCAAAAGTTCCAAAGCCACCAGGAAATACAACAAGAGCTTTTGATAAGTAGGCAAACCAAAATTTTCTCATAAAGAAATAATGGAATTCAAAACTTAATTCTTTTGTAACATACGGATTTACGTATTGCTCAAATGGAATGCTGATATTTAATCCAACAGAATATCCACCAGCTTTTTTAGCTCCCCTATTCGCAGCTTCCATAATTCCTGGTCCACCGCCAGTACAAATAATAAATCGGTTTGCATTTGTTGCAAGATTCATAGACCATTCAGTTAATCTTTTTGATAACTCAACCGCATCTTCATAATACCGAGACATTCCTAAATGATGTTGCGCTTTGCGTAATTCTTTTGCAAAATTTGGAATCGATTTGGGGTTAACATTTTTAATCTTGTTAAACTCAGATTGGGCTTCTTTTTTAGACTTTAATCTTGCAGAACCAAAGAATACAATTGTATCAATAATTTTATGCTTTTTAAATCTTGCTTGTGGTTCCAGATATTCAGCAAGCAATCTTAAAGTTCTTCCATCAGATGATGATAAAAAATCTTCATTATGATATGCTTTGTCCGTCTTTTTTGCTTTGGCCATATTTAACCTATATTGTTAAAAATTATTTTAGTAATAAAACTTTAGTGTTTAGTTGAAGAAAAGTTTCTGTTTATATTTGCATTGAAACGAAATCGATTCAACAAAAATTATTTAACTAAGTTTAAAATATCATTTTTTTTTGAGAGTTATGATTAAAATATTTTTATTTATCATTGTTCTTTTATCAAATATTAGTTTTGCCACTTCTAAAGAAGAGATTGCAAATAAAATTGCTGAGATATTAGCCGGTATGCCGCCAAATACTTCAAGTGGAATTTTGATTTATAATCCTTTAACCCAGGATACAATCTTTGCACTTAATGAATATAAACCGATGACACCAGCATCACTAACAAAACTGTTTACTACTGCAACTTCACTAACAGTTATGGGTAATGATCATAAGCTTTCTACAAAACTTTTAACTGATGATTTAGATATCAGTGACGGAACGATTAATGGGAATCTTTACATAAAAGGATTTGGTAATGCTGTCTTTAGTGATTCTGATTTGCAGGAACTTGTAGATAGACTTATCCAACGTGGTATAAAAAATATTTCTGGTAACATAATCGGAGATGATTCTTACGTTGATGATATATATACAAGAGAAGATTGGATTGAAGAAGAAGGGGCAAATATACAACTTCCACCTGTTTCAGCTTTAGTATTGGATAGAAACAAAATTACAACCAGAAAAAAAATTAGAAGAAGATATCGGTATATAACAGAAATGGTTAAAAATCCACCAATGTTTGTTGCAAATCGATTAAATGAAAAACTTAAATCTGCAGGCATTGAAGTAAATGGAAAAGTATTAGTTGGAATCACTCCTATGAAATCTTATCCCTTAGCTGAAAAATCAATTTTGCTTAATGATTTGATTGCATTAATTAATAAACATAGTGATAACTTTTTAGCTGAATGTTTATTCAAAACTTTAGGTGCAGAAAGCAGTGGAGTTCAAGGCAATTCTTTTTTTTCTCAACAGGCTATTGAAAAATTCTTAAAAGAAAATAGTATTCATTCCGCTGGAACAGAAATTATGGATGGCTCGGGAATTTCCAGATCAGATCAGGTAACTGCTTTGGCCATTAATGGTTTATTAGAAAAAATGTATTTTGATTTAATTCACTATGATGAATTTTATAATTCCTTAACCATTGCTGGTGTAGATGGAACACTAGGTGGAAGATTAATGGGAACGAAAGCTGAAAATAATTTTAGAGGTAAAACCGGTAGTTTAAATGGTGTTTCTGGTCTAGCAGGTTATTTATCTTTACAAAATGGTGATGATCTAATCGTTACTATAATCTTTGAATTTAATAAAGGTGGATGGGGATATTATCGTGATGTTCAAGATCAGATTGTAACTTTACTTGCGAATTGGGAAATAGAAAGCTCCGATTAAAAAACCGGAGCTATCAAATAAAACTAATTACCAGTTGTTGGTACCTGATTTTGTTGTGGAAGTGTTGGGGTTGTGGGTACGTTTTGTCTTCCACTTTCCTGAATTACACTTCTCTGTTCTGCAGTAGTTTGTCCTGGTAAGAAAAACAAATTAATTACCAATGCAAGTGCACCTAAAGCACCAGCTAACCACCAGGTTCCTTTACTTAAGAAATCTGCAGTTCTGCGAGATCCAAACATAGTACCCATACCAGCACCACCAAAGGTTCCGGCTAAGCCTCCGCCTTTACTTGATTGCAATAAAACCATCACAACTAAAAGTATGGCGATAACAGTTGCTAACAATACTAACAAAGTGTACATAATTTTTCTCCTTAATATTGTAGCGGGGGAGGGATTCGAACCCCCGACACGTGGATTATGATTCCACTGCTCTAACCTACTGAGCTACCCCGCCAAATTTTAGGTGGTAAATATAATTCATTACCTCTAAAATTCAAAAATAATGCGATATTATTGGATATTTAGGGTTTCCCAGAGCTTATCTAGCAATGCTTGAAGTCCAAAACCAGTTGCAGACGAAAATACCAGTATTGGTTCTTTAATTTTTTTGATTTTTGTCTTTAATATTTTTTTAATTTCTTTATCTTCAACAAGATCGGATTTTGAAAATGATACTAGAATTTTTTTATCAACAAGTTTTTTACTGTACTTTTTTAATTCGTTATAAAGTGTATTAAAATCTTCTTGATAATCCTCTGAAGTTATATCAATCAAGAATAGTAAAATTTTTGTGCGCTCAATGTGTCTTAAAAATTTTATTCCTAACCCTTTACCTTGATGTGCGCCTTCAATAATTCCAGGAATATCAGCAACTGTAAAACTTTGATAATCTTTATATCTCACAATTCCCAAATTAGGTTCTAATGTTGTAAATGGATAATCAGCAATTTTAGGTTTGGCTGCCGAGATTTTAGAAATCAAAGTAGATTTACCTGCATTTGGAAATCCAACTAAACCTACATCTGCAATAAGTTTTAATTCTAAAATTAGTTTTGCATAAACAGCAGGTTTTCCATCAGTTGCAAATCTTGGTGTTCTTCGCGTTGGCGTTGCAAAGTTGCTATTCCCTTTGCCACCAGTTCCGCCTTTTGCAAAAACTGTTTGTTTGTTTGGTTCAGATAGATCAAGTAAAATTTCGTTTGATTCTGCGTCTTTAACTATAGTACCAACCGGAACTTTTATTATAATATCTTCCCCATTCTTTCCATCTTTAAGTGAATTGGCTCCCGCTTTTCCATTATCAGCAAAATATTTTCGCTTGTATTTAAAATCTAAAAGAGTTGAAAGATTTGGATGAGTTTCAAAAATAACACTTCCACCGGTACCTCCATTACCGCCAGCTGGCCCACCTTTAGGAACAAATTTTTCTCTTCGAAAAGCTACAGCACCATCTCCACCTTTACCTGAACTAACTTCAATCTGAGCATAATCAATAAACATTATATATCCACATTAAAATATTTAGCCACAGCATCGGAAAGTAATTTAGCATCTTTGCTGTGTGGTTTTATTCTTGCATACTTAAATATACTATCAAGAATATGTGTTGCGTCTTCATACGTACTACAATCAGACATTTTTTCTATAGTATTTGCAAAGTCTTCACTATCGGAGTTAAACAAACTTTTAATAATTCTATCAATTTCCTTGTTTGAAAGATAACTAAAAATATCTTCTGACTTTTTCTTTAGAAGCACTGGTTGTGAGTCCACTTTATTTTCTGCATCAGTATTTTCATCGGTTAGGTCTTTAATAAAATCAATTTTCTCAAGCGGAACTGCATCATCGTTATCTTCTACTTGATTTAATAATTCATGATCAAATTTTAATTCAACAAGATCATCTAAGCTGTTCTCTTCATTATCTAACTGTGTTTTAGGTTCTAATGAGAAATTATTGTCATCATCTATCGAAATTTCAAGTTCGTTATCATAAAAATTAAGCAAATCTTCCTGTTCTTTTTCATCAAGTATAATAATCTCTTCATCTTCAGATTTTTCTATCTCTTCTGTTAGATTTGCCAGTAATTCTTCTTCATCTATTTTCGTTTTTTTTACAGTTTCATCAACAGTATTTTCAATTACTTCTTCTTGCTGAATTTCTAATTCATTAAAGATGTCACTGTTTTCTTCCTCATTAGTAATAAAATCGCTTTGTTCTAAAATATCCAACTGGGCTTTAATCTCTTCATCACTTATTATTTCAAATTTCTGTGGCTCAATTTGTTCGATAGCTTTTTCAACATCAGGCTCAGTTTTAATATTCAGTTCTGTTTTGGAAACATCTTCCAGATCACTTGTTAATTCATCTTCTATAAACAAGTCTTTTACTCCTAATTCAATAGGCTCATTTTCATCAATGCTAGTAGTGCTAGTAGTGCTAGTATTAACTTCTAGAATGTTTTGATCTGTAGTTTCTTCTATAATTTCATCAGCAACAAAATTATCTTTAAGCGGATTTTCAAAATGCTTTTCATCCTGGGCTACTTCTTCAGGTTCTGCCTCAGTTTCCTGAACAAATGGAGAATCT
>Ga0138256_10000860_pt1 | contig 32858 bp, 34 predicted proteins | sample KNB2016incub_MG_FD_105486 | JGI IMG/M metagenome (GOLD analysis project Ga0138256, IMG submission 105486) | Active sludge microbial communities from wastewater in Klosterneuburg, Austria - KNB2014incub_MG | ecosystem: Engineered > WWTP > Activated sludge > Unclassified | place: Austria... | reverse complement strand
TCAAAGCATCTTCCATACAATAAGCAAATATGGTTCCCAGATGGAGAACAAGGAACCCCACAAATGGAATTGGTTTCTCCAGAGGGACATAATTTGAACGAGAGTGACATACTAACTTGGTTTTATAACATTTTAAAAAGAGCATCGAAAATACCATTTTCTCGATTTGAAAGGGAAAACGGAGGTGGTAATATTTTTTCGGACGCTTCTGAGATGACCAGAGATGAGGTTAGATTCACCACATTTATTAATCGACTTCGATCTAATTTTAAAGAACTCATAACTAAGCCAATTAAATTACAAATGTTGGTTGAGTTTCCAGAACTTAAAAATGATGAGAGGTTTTTAAATGAATTAGATATTGAGTTTAATTCTAATCAATTATTTGAAAAATGGAAAAAATTAGGAAATTTAGAAAAGTCAGCTAATATCATAAGTACTCTTCTTGGAATACAAAAAGCTGATGGCAATCCATACTTTCATATAGAATTTCTAATGGATACTGTATATGAATTATCACCTGAAGATAAAGATGAGAATTTAAGATATTGGAAAAGAGATAAATTGGATGGTGGGGGATCAGCAGATCCGAGTCAAGGTGGTGATGTGAGTGGTGATATGGGTGGTCCAGGTCCAGGTGGATCGGAGGGTGGTCCGGAAGGTGGTCCGGATATGCCAGATAGTGGTCCAGATATGCCAGATAGTGGTCCAGATAGTGGTCCAGATACTAGTGATGATGGTGAGTTTGAGTTTTAATAGAAGCGTAGAAATTTACCCTTTCTGAAAATTCTACCGAGAATTCTACCAGGTTTTCTTTTATTAGCTTTTTAAGAGATGTTCCAGTGTCGTTATTCGTAATATCTATATTACCATATACTTCAATTAGATCACCCCCTTTAAATACCATTTTAATTGGGGATATTACAAAAGCACTAGATTCTATAGTTGGAATTGATTTTTTGTCTCTTAGGTCCCCATATATCTTTGGGTATATACTCTCAAATTCAAGAGATACTTTCTTATCTTGTATACTTTCAATTTTTAAATCTCTTAGTATTGATTTAAATCCTTTATAATGACCGAAACATTTTTGGATATTAGATATCTTTACTTCAGTATCTATATTAAATTTTATCATTTCTTTTTTCTTTCAGAGTGTTTTTTATTTTCTTAAATATCTCTGTATTTTGTATTGGGTAGTCACACCCCCATTTATTTTGGAGTGATTTTTTTCTCTTTGGCTCAGAACATTTCCTACAGTAGTACTCACCCCAATTATTATCGTATTTGATGTAATTTTTATAAATAACATCCTTTTTTGTACCACATCCATCACACTCACACTCTATTTTATGATGAGATCCTTTTGATAAAAGCTCAGTTGGTATTTTAACTATTTCTCCGATAGAGGTTTCATATCCCATATCTTCAAAATATTGAAGATTGGACTCGTTTATTTTTATTTCTATTTCTCTAGTTACTATCATAAAAAACCAGTGTCTTTTTTATATATTATTTTTTATCCGCTTGAAATGATCAAAGACACAGTTCGTATAAAAGAGATCCTGTATCATAAACTCTTCTATATCCTTTTCCTATCATTATCTCCCTTTCAGTTTTATTAGGATCATTTCCTTCAGAAATTAATTTATCTTTTCTGAAACTAAATCTATTTATTCTTATTCCTTGATCCTTATGGAAGTATGAATAATTAGGAACAGTTTCTCTTTTAAAGTCAAATCCTATTTTTTCATAAAGATTGCCTTCTGACCAGTCTTTGCTTGCATAACTAATTATTTTTTTAGGATTATTTTCTTTTATAAAATATTTCAAAAGCTTGGACGCTCCTCCCAATACAATAGTGTTCTTTTTTGTACAGAACCTATATAATTCATATGTATCTAAAGTTTTTATTTGTCCTAAATTTTTCCTTAATTCGCCAAATGTCATTAGACTCACCAATTCTTTATTGAAGAATAGTCCTATTTTATGTTTTGAATTTATATTTCCCTGTATATGATTTTGCTCTAGAAAATCATTTGACTCTCTTGGTGACACAAAATCTATTTCACAAGATCTAGCATAGATCCTATTTTCAGTCATGCCAATAACATTCTTCAATCGAGATTTTACTATTTCAGATTTCAATTTCCAGTCGTCTTCCCAGATATGAATTATTTTTATTCCTAAATCCTTGAAAAAATTACTCTTTTTTATATGATAGTCGTTTTCTTTGTACTCCTCTGAATGCCACCAGAGTCCATTACATTCTATTCCTATGTTAAGTTCTGGTAGATACACATCTATTTCATATTTTCTGTGATATTTAAATTTACTTGAAATTGGTCCGGTATATATGTTTGATATGAATCCTAAGACTTCCTGTTCAAAATTAGAGTTATTGCCTATTGGATTGCACTTTAAGCATTGATTTATTGAAAATCGACCTCTTTGGTTAAATAGTGTTCTAGATATTTCAAATGGTTCAGAACATTTCTTACATTTTAATATGAATTCACTTCCTATATTATCTGAATCTATATTAATAATATCAAATTTATTTTGATTATTAATCTTATTAATCAATTTAGACATATGTGATTTGGGTAGTGATTCCTTGAGCTTTTTTGAAATTTTAGATTTTATGGATTTGTTTTTTGAGATATTATCCACTCCCCATTTATCTAATGTGGTTTTTTGCCTTTTTGATAATATTTCTGATTTTTTTTGTTGTGAAAATTTAGATTTTGTATTATTTGCCTTTTCCGTCATTAATTTTCTAATTTCCGGATCTTTATTGGATTTCCCAATTCCTCTAATTCTTAATTTTTTGACTTCTTTATTTTTATGTGTGTGTTGACAAGCACATTTTCGAGAGCAATATGTTCTATATCCCATGCAGAATTTTTTAAATTTAACAGGATTATTACATTCTTCATTTAGGCATGTGGGAATGTCTGATAGATTATTTTGATACAACCATATTTTCTCAATTAGAGATATTTCATCTTTTTTTATTAGTTTATTTATTTCTAGGAGAAGACCTGGGTATTTAATTTCAATTGATTTAATTGAAATTCCCTTTGTCGATTTTATTTTTTCCATATCATTCACGTAGTATATATATCAAGTTCTGTGAATGTTTTTCTTTTATAAAAAATCCACCATCATAAAAAAGAATCATTTTTTATGATATATACTTTAATAAAATAATTATTTTACATGAAGCCTGTTCTTATCGTTGAAAATTCTTTACAATCTCTTATAAAGGAGAATAATAATACCAAGGGTGAGTATCTATTGAATGGTACTTTCACAGAATTTGACGTTAAAAATCGAAATGAAAGAATTTACACGGCAGAAAAGTTTTTACCATGTCTAGATGAATTGAATGAGAGAATAGAAACAATGGGAGTTGTTTATGGTGAGTTTGACCATCCCGATGTCTTTGATACATCACTTTCTAGATCATCCCACATAATTAAGAAGGCTCAATATGTTAAAGAAGGAAATAGAGTAGAGGGTGAGATTAGATTATTGAATACCTATTGGGGTAAAGAAGCTAAGTCTTTGGTTGATGATGATTGTCCAATTTTTGTTTCATCCCGAGCAGCTGGTGTTACAGAGGCTAATGGTACGGTAACCCTTAAAAAATTATTTACATATGATGTTGTTGCTGATCCTGGATTTGCTTCAGCTAAAATGAATATTACAGTTCTAAATGAATCTTTAGGATATAGTACGGAAAAATCTAACTTTAGGATATATGAAATGTCCGACGAGTCAAAAATAAATGACCTATTTAATATGAATACAAATGATATAGTTACTAAAAAGCAACTAACGGATTACTCTAAATATCTTATTAAGGAATTGAATTCAACTAAGAAGGATGTTCGCACTGCTGTTACAAAAGGCAATCTGAACCCTAAAAAGTTAGATCAATTGATGGAATATTACGAAGAGTTGAATAAAACAAATGATAAGATGGTCAAATATCTAGATTATTTAGCCGAGAAAGTCCAAATAGTTGTTAATGAGAACACATCACTTAGGAATACTTCCGATAAACTAATTAAACACAATGATTACCTAGCTGAGAATCTAGAAAAGTCTATAAATTATTCAGAATACATTGCTGAAAACCTAGACAAGAATATATCATACTCAGAATATCTAGCTGAAAACCTAGACAAGAATATATCATACTCAGAATATCTAGCTGAAAACCTAGACAAGAACATTGAGTACTCAGAATATCTAGCTGAAAACCTAGACAAGAACATTGCTTATTCAGAATACATTGCTGAAAACCTAGACAAGAACATATCATATTCAGAATATCTAGCTGAAAATCTAGATAATTCTATTGCTTATTCAGAGTATTTGTCAGAACACGTTGAAGGAAATATTGCCTACTCTGAATACATTGCTGAAAATCTAGATGATAATATCGCATATTCCGAATATGTTGCTGAGAATCTTGATAAGTCAATTTCTTACCAAGGTCTTATTGTTGAAAAATTGAACGGTGAGAGTGTTCTTGAAAATACACAAAACTCCCTCAATATACCATCTTTAGAAGAAGCTGGGTTTGAGGTTTATGATGAAAAAGAATCGACTCTTGATGAATCTTCCGAAGAGGAAGTTGTTGTTGAGGAGTCTGTTGAAATTAAAAATAGTTCTTCAGATGATTATTCTGAAGAAGAAAATGAAGAAGAAGAAATGGTCGATGATGATTCGGAAGAAATTGTTGAATCAGGAGACCCAGAAACAGAATTATCCAAATCTATAGATAAATTGATCGAAGAGGCTAAAAAACGTAAAGTCTATGAAAACTCCGATCTAAATTTCTTGAAGTTTTTGAATAAGTCCCAGGTAGATAGTTTCTATTCATTGGATAACAATGAGCAAGAGACAGTTAAGCTTTATATAAACGAAAAAAGCTATTACAGCACAAAAGATGTGTTGAATCTAATATCTGAGGCTTTATCAGCAAGAAATGAAACTCTTGAAGATAGGGTAATTAGATTGATGCCAGAAAATATTAAACCTATTTGGAATCAGTTGAACGAGAGTTCTAGAAAATCTATCCTTTCACAGGCTAGACTATATCCAGAAGATGTTATGCAGAGTGAGTCTCAGCTTGATCATTTTTGGTTAACTAGAAATCTTAAGAAAAATGAATCAGTAACTAAGAAGTTGGTTTCACACGAAAGCTTGATACAAGAAGATAAGATTTCGGATAATGAGCTAACAGCTATAATGGAAAGATTCAAAAACCTATAATCTATTTATATAGATAAAAAAAAATAAATTAAAAATGTCACACATTAGAATAGACAAACAAAAAGCAGTTAAGAAGTGGTCTTCAGTATTGGAGAACATGGGTGTTGCTGCTGATAGAGTTGAATGGATGTCAGAAATGGCTGAGTTCCACTCTTTGAATGAAAATGCATACGCTAACGCCACCACAGGTGGTATGGGTAGTGTTGTAAACCCAGGTGTTGGTAGTATCGCTGGCTTAGCCGGTGGTGGTGCTGGATTTGGATCTGCATTAGGTAATGGATCACTAGCTGGATCAGGAGATATCGGACAGAATCTTTTACCAGTTTCCATGAAAATTGCAGCACAAACAATCGGACTTGACTTAGTATCTGTTAAGCCGTCACCAGGTCCAAAAATTGACCTTCTCTACATAGATTTTCAATATGATGATCTAAGTGATGTTGGTGGACTTTCTAGACCACAAGTCTTTAAAGTTACAGCAACTACAGCAGGTGGTGGAATGGCTGGTATCGTTGCAGGATTAACTGCAGCTGTTATCACGAATTCTTTCAGACTAACTCAGGGTGGTTTAGCTGGCGGAAGATTATTTGTTGATATTAGTGCTTCTGGTGCTCCTACAACAACTGAACCTGTTGGAACAAAACAAAATAAGCTTGAATTCTTAGGATTCTCTCGTATTGATGGTTTCCCAATGTTCAGAGCTTGGAGACAAGCTAATTCATCAAGTGTTGCATCAGGAGCCTATCCTTATACATTTGACCAATCTTTGAATACATTTACAGCAAATCATTCTATGGTATCTCAGATTTTGTTCATTGGAGCAACAGCTGCTAACACAGCTACAGTTGAACTCGTATCAGCTCTGGAAGATCATCTACCTGGATTCTCAGCTAACTGGACATCTAATATGTCTTCTGGTGATTACCCAATGAATCGTTCAACAGATGATAATACATATGCTAGCGTTATCGGACCGAAAGTTTCTTCGAAGACAATTGCTATTGGTACTGTTGAGGTATCAACTGCTCTAAGAAGAACTGAGATTGAAGATATCAAAGCTAATACAGGTATGGACATCGTTCAGAAAATGGAATCAATTCTTGTTAATGAATTGTCACAGACAATATCTAAGCAAATTGTTGCTAAAGTTTTTGAAATGGGAGATCTTAACAGATCAACTGCCCCTTTGAGAGGTGGTGTTTCTATCTTTGACTTGAATACTTCATATGTAACAGGAGTTGGTGGTGAAACCACACATGCTGTTCAACGTAAGTTGATCACAAAAATGGTTCACGCTTCTAACTACATTGCTACAGAGGGTCGTGTTGGTCCAGCACAATATGCTGTTACTAACGGTGCTTTAGGTGCTTCTTTGATGGACATCGCTGGTTATACAATTAACCCTGTTAAGTCAAAACTTAATGGATCTGGTCAGTTGTATCCTGTAGGTCAAATTGGAGATATCTCCATCTATGTTGATCCTTACATGAGATATGATGACAACAGAATTGTATTGGGTAGAAAGAACAACCCTGACCAACCTGGTATAATTTTTGTACCATACTTAATGGCTCAGTCAGTAAGTGTTATAAGTGAAGCAACGTTTGCTCCACGAATGCTTTTACGTTCTAGATACGCTGTCGCTGATGTAGGGTTCTTCCCACAAAAGCAGTATATGACAATTGTTGTTACTGACGCAGCTGGTTACTTGAACTAATCATAATAATAAAAATAAAAAGCCCTTCTTTAAACAGAGGGGTTTTTTATTTATATATAATTTATAAGCAATATTTGGACCATGTTGACGGAAAGATTTAAGATAATAAATGATATATCTAGTGATTCCCCTTCTCGATTAAGGGAATCATATTTTATTAAAAATCATATATCAGTTTACCATAGGATACTTGATTTTAGTCCAGATCCTGACCTACCTTTTATACAAAAAATATGGCATTGGGTCAATGATGTTGATTCTTATTTCACTTGTGTGTGTGGAAGTAGAACATCATTCAATAGAAATTGGAGAGATGGGTATAGACAATACTGTTCGCCTAAATGTGCTCAATCACAATATTCTACTAAGAAAAAAAGAAAAAACACTAATTTAGCTAAATATGGGGTGGATAATGTGTCAAAATTATCAGATACTAAGAAGAAGATCGAGAATACTAACTTAGTTCGATATGGATATAAATCATCATTTCAGAACCTTGAAGTTAGACAAAAATGGAAAGATAATATGGTACTAAATTATGGAGTTGATCACTATTTCAAAACAGATGATTTCAAAATTAAATCAAAAAGTTATTATCTTAAAAGGTGGGGAGTTGGGTATCCGTGGTTGGTCGATGAGATAAAAGATAAGATCAAAAATACTTGTTTGATCAAATATGGGGTTGAGACATATCTTAATACTAAACACTCTAGAGATTCGATAAAATCATATAATCGGTCTAAATATGAAGATGAAATTTGTGATTTTTTATCAAGTATTAATATACCATTTATTAAATCAGATAGGTCATTAATACCACCATTACTATTAGATATCTATATTCCCGATAAAAATTTAGCAATAGAATTCAATGGACTTTACTGGCATTCAGAATTCAAGAAGAAGAAGGGATATCACTTAAATAAGACAGATAGATGTAGATCTAATGGGGTTGATCTTATCCATATATGGGAGGATGATTGGTTAAATAGAAAGGATATTCTAAAGTCAATTATACGTAATAGAGTTAGCTGCCCGTCAGAAAGAATATTTGCTAGAAAATGTGAAGTTGTTGATCTAAATAATAGTGATGTGTCTGAGTTCCTTAATAATAATCATATCCAAGGATATACAAGATTTTCTCGATCTATTGGACTCTTATATAATGATGAATTAGTTTCTTTGATGTCTTTTGGATATAGAAATATTAATGGTAATCGAGAATATGAATTAATTAGGTTTTGTAATAAAAAAAATACTAATGTTATTGGATCAGCATCAAAACTATTCACATTCTTCACTAAAAGTGAATTAGATATAGATAGGATATCCTCATATGCTGATATATCAATATTCACTGGTAACCTTTATAGAATATTAGGATTTGATTTTATAAATAGAAGTCAGATAAATTATTGGTGGGTCGTTGATGGGGTTAGAAGACATAGATTTTCATTTAATAAGAAAAAATTAGTCAAAATTGGACATGATCCAACAATGACAGAGGTTGAAATAATGCACTCACTGAATAGATATAGAGTGTGGGGGTGTGGTCAAGAGAAATGGGTTTGGGATAGATCAGATTAATATATGAAAAGTTTCCTAATTATTAATTTTATATATAGTATATGATAAAATCATTTGATCTTTTTTTAATATTAGAGAATTTTATAAACGAATCCATAGTTAATTATGTCTCTGACTTTTCAGATATATTAAAGAGAATGTCATCTCCCATAGCACGTGATCTTTTGGAGATGGAAGGATCTGACTTAGAAATATCTACAAACTTCATTAAGTTAAATGGCCCAGATTCTATATCATTTATACCTGATAAGAGATCTAAGGATGTTAGAATTTTAGATAAAGTGGTCTCATTGGATGGGTTCATGGTTATGGAAAAATTTGGAAAGGTATATGGATTTGACCCAAAGTATCCAAACGTTGGGGATCTTATTTATTTTGTTGATCACTTTGATAGAAGTTTTGTAAAGTCCATGCCTGAATTACAGAGGTATAGCTTTCGTAAATATATGTCTGAAGAAGGCCAAGTATATGTTCTTATTGATGGGTACCAAACCTCATCATTGGAAAGAAATGTTGGCATTGGGTCCAATTTGAAGGGTCAGGAATTGAAAGTCGGTCGATTCGCTAGAAAAATGATGAGTCTTGTTGGTAAAAAGTATAGTGACTCTGATGTTGAGAGTTTTGTTAATGAATTTAAATCCAAAATTGAACTTTCGAAAAATAGTTTTAGAAATTTTTCTTTAGTATCAGGAAATGAGATAAAACATTGGTATTTGGAGTCATCATACTATAATGAACCAAGAGGAAGTTTACACTCATCTTGTATGAGATATGGGTCTTGTCAAAAATATTTTGATATCTATACCACAAATCCTGATGTTTGTAGCTTATTGATATGCAAAAGTGACTATGATAGTTCAAAAATAACTGGAAGAGCTTTAGTTTGGAAGCTTGATAATGGAGATACTATGATGGATAGGATCTACTATTCTAATCAACATGATATTCAAATTTTTATTGAGTATGCTAGGTCCATGGGATGGGTCTATAAATCTGAGAGGGGTCTTATATGTATTGGAGAGGATGAAGAAAGATATAGTGAAGATATTGGAGTTGATATTAAAAATTGGAAATTTGAGTATTATCCATATTTAGATACTATTCCTTATCTAAGTGATGGTCACCTATCCTATGATGATAATGGGGATTGTGTTGAATTGACATCAACAGAAGGAGGTAATGGTGAAGATTGTGAGGTCTGTGGTGGTAGTGGTGAAGTTGAGTGTAGTGAGTGTTATGGTGATGGTGAAGTTGAGTGTAGTGAGTGTGGTGGGTCTGGATCAAATACTTGTACCACATGTGATGGGACACATGAAATTGAATGTGAATCTTGTGATGGAACTGGTAAAGATGGTGAAGAAGAGGACTGTCCAGATTGTAATGGGTCCGGTAAAATAAAGTGTAGTGATTGTAATGAAGATGGTGAAGTTGACTGTGAGGAGTGTATACGTGGTAATATTACATGTGGAGGTTGTAGGGGGAATGGGTCAGTAACATGCTACGAATGTGGTTAGAAAATGAATATATTTAATTGGAAAAAATTCTTAATATTTGAGTCTAGGATGTATTTATTTCCACAACTTATGGAAATATTACTTTCTATGAAGTCGCCTATCTCTGAGAAAATATTGGATCTTAATAACAAAGATCTCGATATAATATTTAATTATTTGAACATTTCTGATAAAAATAACCTTATTTCTTTTGTTCCTGATAATAAAGTTAAGGATCCGAATATTGAATATAAATTCACCGTGATTCCATTTTATTATGTTAATACGATAAAGATCTTAAATAAATTTGGTATATCAAATGTTAATGGTGCTTTTCCACCTCTTGGGTGTTCAGGATATATAAAAGGCACTATACCTAAACCAACCAATGAATTTGAATGCTCAGAATTAGGACTATTTGCTTTTCAAGCAACATCTGATATATGTCATTTTGTTTCTTTTTCTGGTGATAACTATGTTGTTCTATCAGAGACTTTAGAAAACCAAGATAGGGTAGTTGGGCATAAAAATTCAGTTATTAAGATCGGTAGATTAGTCAAAAGTATTCTATCTGGGTTGAACATCACCTTCCCCGATTCTGAGTATGATAAATTTGTCACAGAATATAAGTCTAAATATGATTTTATCAAAATGAGCTTTTCGAATATTGAAGTCATTTCGGGTGAGGAAATAAGAAAATATTATTTATTGAGTAATTATGAGACAACTAACATTTCAACATTACAGAATTCCTGCATGAGACATTCTCACTGTCAAAAATTTTTTGATATTTATGTAAAAAATCCGGATGTGTGTAGAATGGTTATAAGAAGAAGCTTTATTGATGATAGTAAAATAACAGCTAGGTCATTACTTTGGTCTCTTAGTAATGGAAAGACCATGGTTGATAGAATCTATTATTCTAAAGAACAAGAACAGAACTTATTTGAGGATTGGGCAATTAGTAATGGGTATTATTATCAAAACAAAGAAGGTGACTTTTTACTGAATGGGAACAAAGTTTCTTTTGATTTCAGTCCTGAAGTTGAATTAAAAAATTATAAATTTAAATATTACCCATATATGGACACATTTAAATTTCTTAATTCAGAAAATGGGACCTTATATGAAAATGTAGATCGAGAAACAGAGAGTTTATGCTACTTTCTTGATGATGAGGATGGTGGATATGGTGATGAGTCATCACATAATGATTGGGACTAAAAATCACCATCATAATAGTCTATGATATCTTCGGTTCTTTTGTTTGTAAAGATTAGATCCGATCTTCTTATTATCTGATGTTCATAAAATCTTGATGTTTTAAAAAGGGTTCTTATGAATGGTATGTCCTTTCTATTGTTTATTTCATCCTCATCTACCATTAAACATATTAGTTTTTTATCGTCCTCAAGATCAAAATTTACTATTTGATTATCTTGATCTTTATGTAGACCTTTTTTACCATAAGATATGAATTTTGCAATTATTACTTCTTCGGATGGTAGATATTTCATCTCTATTTCATCCCCATCTTTAATATTTACTTCTTCCTTTAAATATAATCGTATCCAAACATAGACTTTTTGTTTTTCAATTTCGGTAACAGTAGTTACTATTTCATAACTATCTGATATCTCATCCATGTTTATTTTTAATATCTCGTTTCTTAACTTTTCTAAGTGCTCCATAATTAATTTTATTATTAAATCAATTAATGTTTTGTATTTAAACTTTTTTAATCAAAATAGTAATATTGTTATGGAATATTCTTTAATATTCAAAGGCTATTTAATATCTGAAAAGATGCTTGATCAAAATCAAAATGTTTTGATCAAGGCTAAGGGTATAGATGATATAGCTCCGGCTGTATATGAAGAATATGTAGATGGGGAAGGCATTACTCACCACTTTTTTAAGGATCCTTATTATGGACAATCCCAGGTTTTTACTATTGAAGATGTGATTGAATGGTATGAGAATCCAAATTTTTGAAAATGCCAGAAGGACCTGAAATAAGAATTATGTCTCATTTTATTAATGAGAAATCTGTTGATAGAATTTATAAGGACTTATTTTTTGTTGAAAAGGGTAATATTCCAACAGTATGTGAAGAGATAAATAATTTTAGACTGACTTCCAGCTCTAGTGGGAAATCACTGAAGCTTTGTCTTATTGGTGAAACTACATCTAAATTATCAGTATTTATGGGGATGTCCGGGAATTGGAAATTTGTAAGAACTGAAAATTGGGATTTAACAAAATTTGTTAGAATGAGAATTGACTCCAATGATGGAATGTCCTTATTATTATATGGTGGATATTTGGGTCCTAAATATAAGATAGGTGATTTTTCAGGTGTTAAAAGGGGTCCGGATATTATTGACGAATTTCATTTATTTAAAATGAATATATTGTCTAATTTATATAGGAGCCATTTTGATGGACATATATGTGATGTCATCCTTGATCAGAGGTATTTCAATGGAATTGGTAACTATCTTAGGTCAACAATTCTTTATTATATGGATAAGAATCCATTTATGTGTTCAAGAGATTATATCAATAGATATCCTAATTTTTTTGATATGTGTAGAGATACTCAAATAAAATCATATGATTTAAATGGTGGTCAAATAAAAGATTGGGATAATCCTTTTAACGTTGATCGAAATGATTTTAAAAATTGGGTCTTTTACCAGAAGGGATCATCATGTAAAGACTCATCAGGTAGGACTTTTTGGTTTGATGATAAATGGGATAGTCCTTATAAAAAATAATAAAATAGATGAAAAATATAAAAAACAATGTTGATAGTCAATATTTTAAATTGGTAAAATCAATACTTAAAAATGGGTATAAAAAGGAAGATAGAACTGGAACTGGAACTATGTCCACGTTTGGTTATGATATGTCATTTGATATGAGAGATGGTTTTCCATTATTAACATCCAAGAAGATGTTTACTAAAGGTATTATACACGAACTTATATGGTTTTTAAAGGGAGATACTAATATTAAATATCTTCTTGATAATAATGTCCACATTTGGGATGGTGATTGTTATCAGAACTATGTTAATAAAACTTCAGAACCACTATCTAAGACAGATTTTTTTGAGAAGATGTCTGATGGTAAATTCTGCGATCAATGGGGGAATCTTGGTCCTATATATGGTAAACAATGGAGAAATTGGGATAATTTTGATAAGAGAAAAATATCTGGACCAGGATTAGTTTCTGAAGTCGATTCAATTGTATCTTCCCAGATTGATCAGATAGGAGACTTGGTTAGATTGATCAGATCCTCCCCTGATTCAAGGAGATTGATTGTTACTGCTTGGAATCCTGGAGATATTCCAAAGTCCGTTCTACCACCCTGCCATTATGGGTTTCAATGTTGGACAAGAGAGATGTCTCACGATGAGAGAGTCAAATGGGCTATTGATATGAAAATTATTGATAAGAATCGGGATTTGAGTATATCTAAGTTGGATTTTCTTAGAGTACCAAGAAGATATTTATCTTTGAAATGGATCCAGAGAAGTGTTGATACTGGATTGGGTTTACCATTCAATATAGCATCATATGGGATTCTCCTTCATTTATTATCAAGGGAAGTTAATATGGTCCCACTCGATCTGAAGTTTTCAGGTGGAGATTGTCATATATATTTGAATCATATTGACTCTTTAGAACTTCAGTTGAAACAAAAGACCTTCAAATTACCTAAACTTGATTTGACAAATAGATCATTGGATAATATATCTTATGAAGATATCAAAATTGTTGATTATAAGTCATCAGATCCAATTAGTATGTCGCTATCCAATTAAATGCCAAATCTCAATATTTGATTAAGTATGTATTGGGAATGAGCTTCGTTTTTCTCATTAGCATATCCAATTGTTAAATGGAATCCAAAGTATGGTATCTTATCAAGTCCCATTGACTCTCTTATTGATTCAGCATCAGGACATGATACACTTATCCACCAATGCTTTCCATTTGATCTAATATCCTTTGGGTTATAGAAAAAGTCTATTGGTTTTCTATGGAAAACTTCAGACCCTCTTTCAAAGTCTTGATATCTGATCTTATCATTTATTATTGTAACATGTGATCCCCTTAGGTTTTTACTTAACTCTAGGTTAAATCTTTTTTTCAAAAACCACGCATAATAATTATCCAATTCACATTTTGTTTTTATAAGAGCAACCCTTTTCCATGCAGATTGACTTATGTGTTTTTTTGTTCTATCTGTTGGGTTGAAATCTAAGATCCCACCTACTTTTATAAGACCAGATTCCATATCTTTGAACTTGGATATTTTAGCCATGTTCAAATATATATAAATTTTTTGAATTATTTATTCTTTTAGTTTACTATCTAGTATTTTTGCGATATTTGAACCTATTGTATAGTGTATATTATTTAATGTATCATTATCAACAGTTTTTATCTCATCCATAAATTTAAATTGAAATTTATAAGAATCTTTTATTTCACTATCACTTGGCATATCTACTTTATGTATTGATACTTCTATTTTATAGTTATTATTAATATCAATCTCAAAATCAAAGGTTATTTTATCACATGGTGTCGTTTTAAACTTTGGTTCATACTTGACATCGAATATTGAATACTCTGTTATTTTAGCTCTTCTCATATAATGGTTAAGAAACATTGCTGGGGCTGATATGAAGTCTGATAGGATTTTAATATCTTCTCCAAAATTATTAACCTCTAGTATTTTTTCAATCTTATCTTTTAGGTCTATTACGTTTGAGAAGTCTATTCTGTGGTAGATGCAGTTAATGTCATACAGATAAATCAATGAGTTATCTATCAAATTTCTTTTCTCTAGATCCGTTTTAAATATAAATTTAGTATGAATTATCATTGTATCCTTAAAGGATAATCCATGTATTGATATTACCAATTTATAGGAATCTTCACTCTCTGACATTTCATATACTGTATCTACAGAATGTACCAACCCTTCCTCTTCTTCAAAAACTTCTTTGAATGTATTTTCTATATCTGATATTTTCATAATCTATATATTATTTAAACTGGTTTGAGTAAGCATACTTTTTTAGATTCATTATCTTACCAAGATATCCATTTCTTCTTAGAAATTTAAAAATTAGGTTACCTAGTCCAAATTCTCCTCCCTCTTCAAGTCCTGATTGTCTCATTGCCTTTATTTTTTTCCATATGATGGTTATCTTTTCCTTAAATTTATCATACTTCATATCATCGATATCATCTTCAATTCTATCTATTCTTGACATTATAATAGATGATTTGGTTTTTATTGATTCTTCATCTAGTACAAAGCTTGATTTTTTTGGACTTTTGATCCATTTATTTTTCATTAGTGAAAATGCACCACCCATTCTATCGGTTTTTATTGTTGACCTAAAATCTGATATGTCCTGTATGGCCACTTCCACTTCAAATCCTTTAATGAAGATATCATTTTCAAAATTCCATTTTTTCTTTGATAGATCACATACTTTTTCAACTAGATCATAATCATCATTGATATCACTATATTTTATTATTATATGTATATCATAATCAGAATATTTTTCTGACCAATTATAGTTACACAATGACCCCACTAAAACAATATCAACTACATCAGATGATAATTTTGTACTTTCAAAGAAATCACCTCCTATTTTTAATAGACTGGATCTTATTTCTTTATCAATTTTATTACCATCCCATACTAATGGATTTAGATCATCTTTGAGGTAGAATGATTTTATTGGGTCAAAATCAGATTCCTTGAACTCAAAAAATTTATTAAGATTCATAATTGTAGTATGGTTTTTTTATATATATTAAAATACAAAATCAACAAAGGATTTAAAGATCATTATAACATAAGTATGGGAAAATTATTAACATTAAATAATTCTGAATTATCGAAATTTGAGGAGATGATCAATGATGATATTATTGTTTTTGAAGACATACAGGCTTCAAAAATATGGGTCAATTGGGATGGTAAGATATTTACAATAAGACCAAGATCAGTTTCAAGTGATCCGATCAATCTTATAGATTTAGCGATTCAAAATTACTATAATCCAGCCATAAAATATTTTGAATCCTTCAGTGATAGAATTAAGGGATTGATGCCAAAAAAATGGTATTTTTGCTTTGAATTTTTTCCAGATAGTCAGCCAGCTAATATCGAGTATAGTAAAGTTCCTAAAAATGGACTAGTGTTAACTTCGATTTATAAATCTGGTAAATATGAGGTCAATTTAGATGAAGTAGAGGAATTTTCAAGATTATTTGAAGTTGATTGTCTACCAATAATATTTCAGGGTAAGTTGACCGAAAAGATGAAGGAAGGCATAAAGTATTTTTTGAATACATCAGAGAATGATCTTGAGTATGTTTTTGGAGAAAAATCATTTTCATTTTTCTTTTATAAGATACTTAATCCAAGCATTTCCAATTCATTTCTAATGGACGATGGTGATTTCCAAAAAAATATTGAGAAGTTGGTCATTAGATCTAAGAATGGTGACTTATCTTTTGAAATACTGAATCCACTTTATCAGAAAATAAGTTCTGATAACTCCACCGAATTTACTGATGTTTATACTTTAATATTAGTCAATTTTTTGAATTTTTGTCAGTCTTTAAATATTAGTGACATCAAGATCAAAGCAAATAGAAGAGATGATTCTTACATATATCTTATATCCAAGATATTTAATTTGTATATAAGTGATATTAAAGATGACCTTCTTAACTTTGAATTCTCTATACCAAAGTTTTTTGATAAAGATAAATTTAGAATAAATAGAAATTTAATTTTAAATAAATCAACTATAGACATCATTGAGGAATCTGAAAAATTAGAATATATCTATAAAGTAGTATTAGGATCTTTTAATAAGAAAAAGAAAAAACCAATAGGGATTTTTACAGAAAATACAATTTTAACATTCAATAAATTGGTTGATGAAATACAAATGGTAATCGATGATCATTTGAATAAAATGAGAGAGGTTCAAATAACAAAGTCAGGACTTATGGATTTTAATGATTTTTTTGATATAAAGTATGATGTCGATGGGTCGAAAGACGTATACCCTCAAGTTTGGGATGAGATGGAGAAGTCAACATCTAAGAAAAAAGGTAAGAAAAGTAAAGGAAAGTTACCTGATTCAAAATAAATTGGTGTTTTTGGTCGGTTGTTTATCGTTGATCATAAACAAATATTTAAATATGATTATATCATATATATGGGATTATTAGTGAACCAGAAGGTAGTTAGGATTAATAAAGATAGGAAGTTTATTTACCAATTTTTGCCAATCTGCTTAGAGGATATATCGAAAAGTCAAACTTTGGTGTTTGATGGTAATCGACTAAAATCAAATTACATAATCGATATAGTTCATAATTTATTATTAAAATATTATTTCAAGAATCAAAATTCTTTTCCACTTTCCTCAAAAATACTTAGAAAAAGATATGGAGCATATTATAGTAAATATATCTCCTTTCTTCTCAAAAATGAAATCATTATTCTTGATAAGAACTATCTAAAGGGATCTAATTCAAGAATATATTCTCTTAGTTATAATATAATCCATGATACTATCATTAGGTTCAGAAATAAGGACAAATTTTTATTGAAGAAGAATTCAGAAATATCAGATCAATTTGAGGTAGGATACAACAATATTGATGATGATATTAAATTGAAGTTAATATCCGATCTTAAATTTGTTAATATTGATTTTGAAAAATCCATCTTCTATTTAGAAGATGATAAGGATGATATAAATTTCAATAGAAATTTATATTCAATAGAATCTATAAGGGAGGGATATATATTTCATCATTTTGATAAGTATGGTAGGCTACACACCAATTTTACAATATTAAAATCACTTCTAAGGAAAAATTGCTTAACTATTGATGGAGAAGAGACTTTTGAAATAGACATAAATAATAGCCAACCATTTTTCCTTTCAAAGTTGATATTATCTATGGGTTCTAATTGGATTGATCCAGATGAAATGTCCTTATTTTCTGAGTTAGTTGATAGTGGATCTTATTATCAATTTATAATGGATAGATTAGATTTATCCAAGGAGAATTCTAAAAATTTAACTTATAAGGTATTGTTTGGGAGAAATAGAAGAACATCACCATCCGATATTATGTTCAGATCTTTGTTCCCTACTATACATAAATTTATTGTTCTGTATAAGAATGATTATTCAGATTATAGGGTATTGTCCCATCATCTTCAGAGAATGGAATCAGATATTATTTTTAATAAAATAATTAGAAGAATTATTGATATAAATCCGGATATTCATGTTGTTACCATTCATGATAGTATTATTGTTTCTAAAAAGTGGGAGACTATTGTCTCATCTGTATTCAAGGATGAAATATCAAAGATCCAAATCTAATATATATTGTAATGGATCTTGGAAGTAAAGAATTATCATATATAGTCATATCATCAAATAAAATTGATCCAATAGTTTCTTATTTATATTCTAAGGATTATAAACTATTGGAAATTAAAAATTTCCATGAAGGAATTTGGGGAGATTCTATTATTTGTTGGGGTCAGTTAAATGAAGATATTGTTACTGATGTTAGTCGATTAGTCAATGAATTTGACCACGATTCGATCATAGTTAAGCTGGAGGGATCTTTGAATGCTAAAAGAATTTTGAAAAATGGTTCTAATATAGATCTTGATTTAATTATGTATAACACAGATTCCAATCTAAAATCATATTTACATAATGGTATTTCCTTTTCCTTTTCCGAAAAAAAGAAATACTCTTTCCCTAGCAAAAAATCGGACTTCAAAGTTGGTATGGTTGTTGAGTGTTATTCTAACAGAGGAGAATGGGTAAAAAGAACAGTTGAGGATGTTGACCTTGAATACTTAAATATCTATAGTACCCTATTAAAGTATAATAGAGTAAGAATCTAGGTATATTTGTTTCTATATCCTATTTTTCTATAGTCTGATTTTATTATTTTTATAGTATCATCAGTGGACATACTCATTAATTTATTCAATGTTTCCATTGTCTTTTTATATAAATTCTGATCAGGTGGGGTTCTTGGGTGCCATAAGTGGTAACACTTTGATTTACTTTCACTCCAAGACAGTAATTTTTTTGTTTTAAATTCTTGATAGTTATCTTCTCCTCCCCATCCTATGAATCTTTCGCACCAACCACCTATTTTATTAATAGATATTTTTCTGTATATAACAATGCCCCCACATAGGTTTATCTTTTGGTTATCCGTTTCTCCTCTACCATGTCTAGATATTTTAGTCATATTATTCATACTCAACATTGATTCACTAGGATCAAGATCTAATACAGATGAGTATGGTGAAACACACTCATATTGATTTATCATGTTCAATGATTTTACAAATTCTGAAGAATCCATCACAAGATCTGAATCTCCAAAAACAATGACTTCTGATGTTGAACTTTTTAGACCAACATTAAATGACCATGACCTATTATATGGCATATTTGATTCTATGAAGATGTATTTATATCCATGTATTGAAAATGTTGGCAGCTTTGGTGATCTATCTTGTTCAACTATTATTATTTCTATTCCTCTGAAGGAACAAAGCCAACTTAAAACTCGTCGTAGATTTATAATTCTTTCTTTAGAATGTCTATATCCTATAATATAGGTGAATAAATATGGTGATTCCACTTATTTCTTTTATTTCTTATAGATGTTTATAATTTATTGTTTAGGTTAAATTTTTTTAGGTTAAATTTTTTTATATATACTAAATGAAATGGATATTGGATCTGGATAGATTTTTTGAAGCTAAAATAGGAGATTTAATATCAGATCGACAAAAGAGGGAAGTTAAGAGTGTATGGGGGGAGTCATATTTAGATTATGAGGATGTTGATCCCACAGATAATATTGAACAGGGGGAGTGGAAATTAAGTGAGGATGATAAGATGGATGTTATGAGTAAGTTCTTTCAGACTGATATGAGGGAAGTTTATCGTATTTTTGATAAACTAAGTGATAGATTTGAGTTAATTTTGAAGAGTTCAATAGATGTTAAATCTTTAGATGATTGGTCAGAAAGTGATGTTGAAAATCTTAGTGTGAAGAGACCAAGTATTGAATTTATTTCTAAGATGTACTCTCCTATTTTTAAGTCTTTGTCTGTTGGTGAGACAAAATCTGATAGTATTATATCCAGGGATGGATCAGGCAGACCTATCATGGGTGACGATGGTAATATCGTTAAAGTCCCTAAGATATCTGGAGATCCTATATACTCAAGTAATTTGGTTAATATAACTGGATTTATTGAAGTATATAATAGGTGTTATTCTGATGATAATATAGATATGTCCGATTTTAGATCAAATTCTATAAATGCTATTAATAATATATCATCGAGTCTATATAATTCAAGCTATAAGACTAGCTTTGATATTTTCGATAAAGATATCTATCTGAAAATATCACATAATCCTAAGGATATATTGAATATGTCAATATCTAAATTCTATTCATCATGTCAACACCTTTATACAGGTGATGTGAGAAAATCCTTACTTGGTAATGTGTTTGATTCAAATAGTATTCCGGCATTTTTAATATTCAAATCTCCAATATTTTGGGACGGTGAGGAAATATCACAACATCTTCCTCTTTCAAGAAAGATAATAAGAAACATTGATATGGTTGATAGTTCTGAATTATTTTTTGATAGAACTTATCCAGATAGAATGGATGATATCTTCTCGAAGATTATCGAAAAATATACCAATAATAAACAAAGTACTTCAGATATATCAAGATATACTTGGTCCCCTGATATTGATACTTTGGATCCACTTCAACCACCATATATGGATCGATTAGAATTGAATAAGGGTTTGATGATTGGTAGAAATACTAAAAACCTATATCTTAGCAGTATTTTTGATTGGTCTAATCTTAAAGTATCCCCAAACGCTATTATTGATACAGTGGTTATTGAAACAACAGATGTGCCAAGTGGATTTTTAAATTTGAAATTTAATCCGAAATGGGTTAAATTCAGATCAATTTTACTTAAAGATCTATCTAGATTTGAACTAAAGAGTGATTTTATTTCCTTTGAAAAGTGTGTTTTGGGAGAAGAATTTTACTTTCCGGATATATATAGTAAGGTAAAGATAATTTCCTGTGATATATCGTCAACTAAGATACTACTAGGTAAGAAGAAAATTAAGGATCTGGAATTGATATTCTCAATGAATAGATCACAACTTCTAGAAGATATTTTATTGGACTGTGAGATCAAATCTCTTTCTGTTTCAGGAGATATTATTTCCAATAAAAACAATAAAAATTTTATTTCTGATCTTAGGAAAAGAGGAATTAAGGTGAAAATAATAGGACCATCAGTATGAATTATATATCCATGTTTGAGAATTTTGAATCAAGAAGGTTATCTAGTGTTCTTAATTTCATATCCAAGGAAAGTAGATTAGAATTTATTAATTTGCTCAAAATGATATGTGAAAAAATAAACATACCATTGTCTAAACTATCTGATGATATGTTCGAGTATCTATCACTAAAAGATGCTTTGGATTTTAATCCGAGTACTAAAGTGAAGTGTGGGTCTTGTGTTGATGGTAAGGTAAAAAAACCATGGGGACAAGAAGGAAAAAAAGGATTTCACTATCGATATTTACCATGTAAAGTTTGTGATGGAGTTGGTAAAGTTCCAGGATCACTATCATATATTAAATTTTGGTTTAGTGCTAGTGGTAAGTATGTTACTTCAACATGTCTGGATGGGTCTGTAGGAAAATTAAACTTTGTTAAGAAGACACCTATATCTTTTTCTCAATTGGTAAAATTAGAGACTGGGACCATGGTAAGGGTTCAAATATCAAACTTATGGGTCAATGGGACCATTTATCAATTGAAAGAATATGGGAGGGATCAAACATATATAATTCAAAATAAACGCCAAGGATCAGTCCCAAGGAGTAGTACAGATTGGAGAAAATATGGACCATATTCATGGTCTATTAATTCACCAACTGAACTAACAAGTTCTGAATATTATGTGATTAAAGATGATAAAGATTCTATCTTTAATCAACCATGGAATGTTGGAATAGATATTAGAACACTTTCACCAACTAGGATTGTCCCAGACTCTATAGAAGATGCTGATTTTTCTTTGATACTTGATCTGACCAAACTTACTAAATTAGAAAATTTAGCTAAGATCAGATCAGATAGAGATCAATCTAAAAGTGGGATTTTATCTAATGATGAGATCCGAAGTAAAAATATCGAAAGATATTTTTCTTCCTTATCTGATATATCGAAATTTAAAGATGATAAGAAATTAATGTCTATAGAAGTATCCAAGATACCACAAAGAATTTTTGGTTGGTCTAGTTGTTTATATTATATTTTATATACTACTCACCTATATGATTATGATAATATCATTAGTGATTATTTTAAATATGTCTCGCAGAAAATATCCCATAGTAGAGCGTCTAGTAATATTATTGGATTACTAGAAAGAGACTATAGATCAATTTCTAGATCCAAAGTATTGAAAAGTATTGAATCTATAGAAAAATCCTTTAGTAAGGACAGTGATGAATTTGCTTTTTTAGAAAAGTTAAAAGATATCGGAAAGCTAATAAATAATCATATTTTGGGATCTAACATTGAAACATTTGGCGATTTAGAACTAATTTATTATAAATTATACACTATAAAAAAGATGATGGAATCAGATAGATATGATCTTCAATCAGTGTGTTATTTTATTAGAACATTAGATAGTGATGGGTTGGATAATCAATTAGACTATCTAGAGGGTATTGATTGTTCAAAGGCCATTAATAGTCTTGATATTATATCTGATAACATTCGAAAAATGTAATGTTGAATATTGGAAAGAACAATATTTTTTTAGTTCGTAAATCACCTACTAATCTAGTAAGTGTTAGTAAGGTTTTGGATTTCTATGATGTTGTTGGATATAATATAATTTATTTTTATGACAATGATAGTCCTATTTATAATGGTATAGTCAGTAAAATAAAGTATAGTGATCCTAGTAGATTGCCTGATATAATATTGAATAATTCTTTTAGGGTAACATTGATAGTCATAGATACGATTGATGGATTTTTCTCAATAGGTAGTATACGAAAAGTAACGGATATTCCAATAATAGTATTATCTCGTGGAAAGGGGGATAATATTATTGATTTTATAGAATCAGATAGTATTTATGAATTTTTCATGGAAGATAAGAATTCAATGGTTCGATCTATTACTAATTGTTGGTCTTCGAGACTAGATGATATTAAAAAATCAAGATTTAGATCATCTAAAATAGATGATATTCTTCGAAAATAATTGCTTATATTTGTATTATGGATATAAAAAGTAGATTTGTATTACTTACAAAAAAGACATATCCTCATGGTACTGAGGAGCTTCTAGAGTATTTTCTACCAAGAGGGTTTAAAATGGATGGGCATGGAAACTATTTTATTACTATCGGCAATAGTCGAACTATGTTTACTTGCCATTTAGACACTGCCTCTGCTAATTTTGAAGATGTTAATCATAGGTTTAGTGGTGATTTTATTATGTCTGATGGCACAACAATATTGGGAGCTGATGATAAGGCTGGAATGATTATTCTTCTACATATGATAGAAAATAATATACCAGGAACATATTACTTTTTTGTAGGAGAAGAAGTTGGGTGTATTGGGTCTGGGAGACTTTCTGGGACTTATGAAGGTGGTCTATATGACAGATGTGTTTCTTTTGATAGAAGAGGATATGGGTCTATAATAACACACCAATTTTGGTCAAGATGCTGTTCAGATAATTTTGCTAACGCTCTAAAATTAGAGATGAATCTCACTGGTCTTAATTTTAATTTAGATGATACAGGAATTACTACAGATTCTGCCTCTTTTATGGAACAAATCCCAGAATGTACTAATATATCAGTTGGATATTTTAATGAACATACAATTAGGGAGAAACAAAATATCTCATTTTTAGAGAAATTATGTAAGTCCTTATGTCTTATTAATTGGGAACTATTGCCCACTGAAAGAAAACCAGGTCTAAGTTTTTTAGAAATGGATATGGATCCGGACTTAGATGTTGATGATAATAATACTTCTAAGAAGTTACAAGTATTTGTTGAAGATGAATCATATATTGTTATTCTTAAACCTGATAGAATTTTGAAAGAAAGGTCCTTAATTTATGATTGGGTCATTTCAACAGGATCTTACTATGATGTAAGTGGGATGGATTGGGATGGGGTAGATTGCTATCTACACTATCAAAATATCAAAGAGCATATAGGCAATAGAACAGATTTGATTCATGTTATAAATGATCTTAGTGTTATACCAATTGAAGAATTTACTATTTTAGAAAAAGTATATTAACCTAATATCAACCCAGGGTTTTTGTATTCCTTTTGACTAACAATTTCGAATATTTGAACTGATGTTAGGTCTTTTGGGTCCCATCCCTTTGATTTTGAGTACTCACTTATAAATTTCTCTCTTAGAATTGTTGACTCTTCGGTAGATAGTGGTGATTTTTGATCTGTCATATTAAATGTTTTAATTTATGGTTTATATATAAAAATATTTTATCTATTCATTAGATAAAATATTTTAGAAAATCGTATAAGCCTATATAAATAAAGGCAAAATTGACACTTTGTTCTAAATTATGTTTAATTTGATTATATATAATATGATGAGAAATATAATTAACATAATTAAGAAGACTTTGATATTTTTGTTACTGGCATTGCCATTCTCAACTATTGCGCAGCCAATTACTGATATAACATTAGTTAATTCAGGAATGGGATATCTTGAAGTTCGTATTAGACCATCTGGTGATTTCGATGGATTTTTTGCTGCCTCAGTATTTACTATTCGATGGAATGATAGTAATATTTCACTTGGTGATGTGTTAACAGAAGTTTCTCCTCAAATACATTATATCTCTGAGTCTATGAGTGGTGTAGATGGATCTTACCAATATCAGATTTATGCTGGATTTGGGAATGTTCCTATAAGTAACACTGGTGGTATGTGGACTGGTGGGCAGGAGATATTACTTTGTACTATACCTATACCAACAAATGGGGGCACTATTTTTGAGATTTCTGATGACGATTGGACTAGTGATAATAATGGTAGTTATTTTATATCTTTCAATGGAGTTGCTGTTGGTGGTGGAGAAACAGGTGGTATTATTTATTCAATTACTACATCAATAGATGAAAATATTGATTTGATATCAATTGGTATATCACCGAATCCTACGTTTGATATAACATGGGTAGAAATTTTTGGACAATCTGGAGATCCATTTAATATGTCTCTGATTGATGCCACTGGTCGCGTTGTTTGGTTTGGGAATATTGTCTATGAGAACTCCAAGACTCCAATTGATTTTTCGGGACTAGATGAGGGAATATACCTATTAAAGGTTGAGTCAGGTAATAGAATTTATTATGATCATATCATGATCATGAGGTAATATAGATTATTTAGATAGTTCGACCTTTTCCCTAATTTGACTTCTAGATTCCATTAGTATTTTTCCTAAATTATTCTGACCCTTCCCCTCACATGGTTTACATGAGCAAATTCCGAAGAAATTATCATGCCATGTATTCCCCTCTATTATTTCTTCACTTTCTGTTGATAATAGTAAAAGAGAAAGCTCAGGATCTTTAAATTTCTCATTAATGGCCCATTTCATAATTTTTAATTTTAGATCATCCCAATCTTTTCTTATTTTAAATGTTCTTCCCAACCTTTTAACATCACCAGGTGATGTCATTTTTGATATTATCTCCCTACAATCTTCTGTTGTTGTGTATTTAGTATTTATTAATTGACCTTCATCTATTTTCATGGACACATAAAAGTGCTCTACTGTTGGATAGGATATCCCCCTATGTTCAATTTTTGATGGGTAAAAGTTCGATAGAAATCTATATCTGCCGGTAAATGAGTTTATCATATTTATCTTATAATAAATAAAAAATTGGTTTATAAAAAAATGACCCATTGTGGGTCATTTAGTGGAGGCGCTGGGATTCGAACCCAGGTTTTCATGACTAATCTCAATTAATCATTTACAAGCTTAGAATATTTTTCTAAATATTCAAAATTTGTTAGTTTTTTCGACTCAAAAAATACTAACAAAAAACTATCATTTTTACCTGTTTGAGTCAGGTCCGAATTTATTAAGTCACCTAGGCGAACTCAATATCAACCTCATTCGAAACGAGGATGTTGTTTTGTAGAGCCGATACTAAATCTTCACGGGTACCTACATTAGAAACGTTGCCGTTTACTTTTTTTGAGAGTTTATTTTAATCGGACACTGACAACCGATGCTTGCTCAATTTTCAACATGTTATGAATCAATTTCCATAGACGCCCCCAATTGGTTTACAAATATATGAAATATATATTAAATTACAAAATAGTTTTATTTCCAAATTAAAATAGTCCGAATGGGTCAAGTCTATCATTATACTTTTTATCATAATCCTTATTTTTATCTATTGGATTGTCAGCATAATTGAATGTAAATAGAATTATAGGTTCTCCCTTCTTATTTTCATATATCTCAAATTCAGAGTCATACTGTGGGAGTATATCATTCTTTAATTTATTTGAGACATCAAACGCCTTTATTACAGTTTTTAGATTTTCCTTATTGTCTAAAAAGACAAAAATTTCGATATCCAATCCATTATAATCTGAACTTACTTGAAGTCCACTTCTTTCATATAAAGATTCGATTGTTTGGCAGAGATCTTCCATACCATCATCAAAATTATCTGTTGTGTTATCTATTCCATTATCGTCTTCTTGATCATAATTATGATCATCTCTTGGATCAAATTCATTGTCGTGATCAAACTCATTCTCATCATAGTTATAGTCAGGACTCTCTTTTATATACTTTTTATATTTTTTAATCATTGGAATTCTATTTTTATAGTATCATCTGATAAGTAGATATCCGGATCAACCTTATGTTGTGTCATTAGACTTGATATTGACATTAGGTCTCTTAGGGCTTCATCTATCAATATATCTTCAAATTTCATTATAATTTTAGCTATATCATTTTCACTGAACATCTTTATCTCGGAATAAAATATCATTTTTTTAAAGTCAGTAATAAGAGATCCATATTTTTGTTTGATTTTCTCATCCAATCCAACTTTTCTAGATGTTGGTAGAGACTCCCAATTAACATTAACTGATGCTTTGCATATTTTCTGTAGAAAATCCATATTTTGAATTTCTCTGCTTGTGTGTTCACTAAAATATCCAACAGATACATTGGTACATTCTGGGATTTGCTCCATAAAACAAGCTGAATCGGTATATATTCCTGTTGGGTCCAATGATATGTTCAATCCTGATTTATTTAGTTCTTTGGATAAAGCATTCCCAAATATATCAGAACAGCACTCCTCACCCATTTGCATTGTTATTACAGAATAGTAATCCCTTCTATCAAATGATATACACCTCTTCATGTTATTTAAATGTGGAATATTGTCGAAATTACCAGCGACTTTTCTGGATCCAATACATCCTCTTTCTTCTCCTATGAAGAAGTAATAAACACCTGGGATATTATGATCCATCATATATAACATTACTGCGACACCAGCTTTGTCATCTGCCCCTAAGATACTAGATTGGTCAGTTATTATGAATTTATCACCATCCTTTTCCATTTCATAGAGATTTGTTTTTGTTTTTTTTCTATCTGTTGTATCTAGATGTGAACAAAACATTGTTTCAGATTTCCCAATTATCTTATAGTAGTTTCCATATTCATCTTTATTTAATCCACTTGGCATAAATTTCATAACACCTTCCTCAGTCCCGTGTGGGTAAGTTTCAGTTACTAGTGAAATAAATGTTGATCTTGGGTCTTTTGGATCTTGCCTTTTATTATATAAATCAGGATCTATATAAGTCATATCAATTTTTGGTTTTTCCTCGTTTGATTTTGTGAAATAACCATACCCAAACATGGACACTTTTAATTTATTATATTCTTTTGAAAATTCGTATATTTCTTTTTGACTAAATGTATTTTTGAAAAAATATCTTACGAATCTAGATATCTTCATAGATTGTTTTCCTTTCTTACCCTGTGTGATAATATCAAAGCAAAAATCAATTTTTGATAAATCTACATTTTCTATTTTCAATCCATTGAATATTGTGACCAATCTTTCAAGTTCTATTATATCTTGCGATATTGGGCTCTTCATTTCATCTAGAACATCATACAATTGATCTGTGAGATTTATTAGAGGCATTGTAGTTGATTGTGTTCCGGCCATTAGATAATTTAATTTATTAGTATTTTATATTAATATATATTATAATCAAAAGATGAAAAAATTTTCTAAGATACTTGAATACGTAGATCATAATTATATTGTAAAGGCAAATATAACTTTAAATATTAAAACTAGTAATGAGGGAGAAGCTGGTTACTTGTCAGATTCTATCTTAGGGTCAGTAGATAATTTAGTTAACTTTGAGATTGTTGATATATCCGAGGAATCTCCCATTAAGGAGAACCTCAATCCACATGACTTCTTCCTACTTAAGGGAATAGATAATTTTTTGGATAATCCAGCTTCAATTGCTCTTATGACAGCATGGTTATTGACTGGTAAATTCTCAATGAAGAATATGGGAGAATCTGTTGAGAATCTTAAAATTGGACTCAGAGACTTTCTCGATTACTGTAACCTACTTGGGTATCCAATAGAATCATCTTTAACAATTTCAAAATTTGAAGAGCTTGTTAATAAAGTCAGGGAAATATTCAAATTTGATAAAAAAAATCAATCCTTATATGAAAAGCTTCACTAAAATTCAAATATCTTCGAAGAAAATTAATAATCCAAATAAAAATGACCTTATTGAAAAAGTTGAGGAATCATCTGAAACAGAAATAAAAGATCCTGTTTCATTATTTTTTTCTAAATTATTTGAGTCTCGCGAGATGGCTCATGTCTATCATTTACAAGTTAGTGGCGATGAGGGATCATATGCTGCTCATGTGGCACTTAATTCCTATTATGATGATGTTATTGAATTTATTGATACTATGGTAGAAATCTATCAAGGACAATATGACATTGTTGATAATTATCAGATAATTGATACTAATATTTCTAAATCGAAAGATAGGATTGATTATTTCAAAGATTTAGTTAAGTTTATTAATGATAATAGATATGTGAGTATATCAAAGGATGATACACACCTACAAAATATGATTGATGAGATTGTTTCTCTAATTTACAGACTTTTATATAAACTTAGGTTTAATAAGTAAACTAATACATATACTTTCTTCCATTTTCAAGATAATCTTTCATATTTATTGAAGTATTATCTATTTTATCCAAGGATTCCCTAAGGGCATTTTTAATCATTTCTAAATTAGATACTGAATCATCTATTTGATCATTACTTGTCGTACTTTTTGATCTGAATCCCTCCAACTCATTTGATAAGGATTCTATTTTTTCTAAATTTTCCAATATATCTTTTGATATTTTTGATAATAGTTCTATCATTTCAAGAGACCTATCTGTTGATATATCAATCATATTGGACTCATTAAATCTTTTTATCATCATCTATTGAATTTATATTTTAATATATATTAAAATATGAGATTTAAAAGTAATCTAATAAGGGAATTTAGTGAATTTAATTTACAGAGAATGAATGATGACTCTGTGCAACCAGGAATGCATGCTGATAATCCACAACTTTCTACAAATGCTTTTGATAAACATCAAGATACTATAAGACAAGCTATATCTAGAATTGGTGATATAACAAGTTCTCTTGGTGGGTCTAAATCATATGGACAACTCAAGTCAACTCTATTATTGGACGATCAGAATATCGAGTCTTTAAAAATAATAAGAATAGTCTCTTCTCAAGGATTTGATTATGATATATACATATCCTTCTATATAAAGGATAAAGAATATTGGGGGGTTATAAATAATATAATGACAAACCCAGAATTTAGTTCTGAAGTTTTCCAAGATATGGAGATTATTCAAACCCAAGAATGGATAATTAGAACAAGAGGCACTATTCTAAAAGAGATAAAGAATTGGTTGAAGCCACAGTATGGAGAATTTAAGCTTATTGGAGATGATATAAATTGTTATTCATCTGAAACAGGAAAGATAATGATATTGTCAAGTGGGTCAGTAATTGAGGTTCTTAAATCATATGATGATAGAATCATATTTAGATTTGGTAGTGATCAATATACATTAAAGGGAGATAATTTTATCTATTTCAATTGGAGATTTGAACCTATTGAAAAATAACTTTCCAATTTTCAGGAATTCCTTTTATGGATATTATGTCCTTTGAAATATAGACATTATAATCCATAGATCCCCATTTACCATCCGGAGATGATATATTTTTAATTAGTGATTTTTCGAATTTTTCAGAACTATCAAAACTAATATCTCCATATGAACGTGGATACATAAAATAGAAATATCCTTCCCCTACCATTAACATTGTATGATTACATCTTATATCTATTCTTTTATTCATAGATGATAATCCGGAAATTATGGATTCTTGATCAAAGTTAATGGTATTCTTAAATCCAAAGAAGTATGGGTATACAAAGTTTATAGTTTCAGAAATTTCAGAAATTATTCCAGACGAGTCTGTCATATTTATTGATATTGTGAATGTGCCATTTGATTTATCTGTAGATATTTTACTTGGGTCTATTTGAAATTTATCATAAAATTCTGATCTTGATGGTCCACTTGAAACTACACCATCACATTCTCGATTTTCAATTATTGTTTTTGTATTTTTTATTGATATTACGGTTCTTATGATATTCTCGGATCTTCTTAGAATACTATATTTTAGATCTATTGTAGATAAGTTAGTATGATCTCTTTCTAAGGAATTGTTATGATTTGAATTGAGTATTTCTATTTCTGCTTTAGGATCTAAATATGGATATAGTATCTGTCTTAGTATCTCGGATATTGGCACGTTGTCAAATGTTGATCCAGCTTTTATTCCTCCAATATCAATTTGTGTAGGTTTTTTATCAGTGAATAATATTTCTCTATTTGGACTTGACTTCTTGAATTCCAAAAATTTACCATCAGTGATATATAATCCAAGGTCATTATCAGATATATCACTAGGAGATGATATCATTTTGGATGATTCTTCAATAGATGGCCATTTTATATTATTTAAGGATATCTTATCTGAGGATTTAATCAATATTTCACCATTGTCATTTATTAGACTAAGATTAATAGATTCTCCGATATTCGATGACTGTATATATGGAGCCTTACTCCATATTGATCTATCTTTACCAGATAATAAAGATATTTTTAGATCTTGGTCAACATTATCTTTTTTTGTGTTATAGAAAAAGATATCAGTGTCGGATCTTAAAAGATCTTCTGACATAACATCATTTTTTAATATAGACCTTTTACCAAAAAACATCTTCATTTTGGTAAAAGGTCTGAATATTCCAATATATTCAATTGAATTAGCATATGTGAATTTGATGGGACAACCTTCCCACACTGAAAATACAGAATCCCTTATGTCTTTAATACTTACTTCACTATTTGAATTATCAGGTAGTAAATTTAGTATTTCGGTTATTTCTCTCCTATTTGTTGATTCAATGTTTGATCCTTTAGCATGAGTATATGATTCCATATGATTATATATTATAATAATCATATCTTATTTGATTCATTGAACCTACCTTGAATTTATTATATAATAGTATATGATATTGAAGTCAATAATAAATTCAATTTTGAGATTGAATAAAATAGTGGATCTACAAACTCTCCCTACCCAGGGACTTTTTTACCCAGATGATTTTAAGATGTGGATAAAAAAGGCTAATATAGATGATATAACTGAATATGAATATCAATTTAAAAATGATGACCTTGGAACCATTTTAAATAAAATGGGTAAGATAATTCGAAATAATACTATATTTTCAAGTGGTTATTACTATGATGATATAAAAAGTGTTGATAGAATTTACTTATTTATTGAGATAGTTAAATTTACAAATAACAAGCCATTTCTTGTAGATGTTGGTATGGGATCTAAAGTAGAATTTTCTAATAAAACGTTTAACTATTTTGATTTAGGTAATAATATAGAATATTATGATAATACTAATAAGTGTATATCAATAGACGGGTTTAAATATACTTTACCAACAATTGGTACTGAAAGATGTATTACTAATTATATTATATCTAAATCAGGTGGTCCTGATGTTGAGAAATATGAAAAATATTCATATGATTTTATCTATTTTCTTGGTCAGAAATCAAATTTATCGGAATCTGAGATAGATAACCTAATCAATATTTTTAATCATGACCTATCAGATGATGACAAAGAAAAAATATCAAGCATAACTAAATCACTGTCATATATACAGAAGTATTCCTTGATGGTTGACTATAAGGTAATTGATCTATCTTCATTTTTAACATTGGATAAAGTGTGGGCTTAGAATAGATTTTCATATTTTTTTCTAATATAT
>Ga0138256_10000859_pt1 | contig 32881 bp, 28 predicted proteins | sample KNB2016incub_MG_FD_105486 | JGI IMG/M metagenome (GOLD analysis project Ga0138256, IMG submission 105486) | Active sludge microbial communities from wastewater in Klosterneuburg, Austria - KNB2014incub_MG | ecosystem: Engineered > WWTP > Activated sludge > Unclassified | place: Austria... | reverse complement strand
GCGGCGGTCTGCCGACGGAGGCCCTCGCGGCTCGGCGTGGTGCCGGCGGCGGCTGGGCCGGGGGCGTGGGCGCGGCGGAGCTTCCTCTTGTTGGACACGGCCGCCAGTCTACATCGTTGATCGCCCGGCCGCGCGCGGGTACTTCTCGAAGCGGGAGAACCGAAATGCCGAAGGTCGAAGACATCATGACCCGGAACGTGATGACCGTGGCGCCCAACACCCCGGTCGACGACCTGGCGTGGGGGCTCACTCAGAAGGGGGTCAGCGGCGCCCCGGTTCAAGACGCCGGCGGGCACCTGCTCGGTCTGGTCACCAAGAGCGACCTCGCCGATCCGAATCGTCCGAACAAGCTGCATGCTGCGACGGTCGAGGACGTGATGAGCCCGTTCGTGTTCGCGGTGAACGCCAGCGACTCGGTGCTCGACGCTGCCAAGCGCATGGTCGACACGGGCAGCCACCGACTGGTGGTGGTCGACTCGTCGGGGCACCTGGCGGGCATCGTTTCCACCATGGACGTCGTGCGTGCGCTGGTCGCCGGCAAGCTGGGCGGGTCTTGAGCCGGCGCGACAAGTCCGATCGCGACGCCATTCTCGGACGCCGGCGCCTGTTCATCGCTTCGGCGATGGCGACCATCGCCACCACCGAGGCCGGGTGCGATGCGCTGTTCCGTCCGTGCCTCGAGCCCGCGGCGCGCGCGGACGCGGAGCCCACCGTGTGCTTGTCGGTGCCGCTCAGCCGGCCGGACGCATCGGTGTCGATCGTCACCGACGCCGGCCCTGACGACGGCGCCGCACAGCCGTGCCTGAGCGTGGCTCAGCCGCCGGCCGATGGCGGCAGTGACGCGGCCGCGAAGCAGCCCCCCGGGCCGCCGCGGCCGCTGGTGTGCCTCTCGCCGCCGCCGCCCCGCCCTTGCCTGAAACCGGTGAAGGTCGACTGACCTTCAGAGCATCGGCGAGAGCAGCCGGGCACCGCCTTCGAACAAGCGCTGGCCGAGCTTCAGTCGAAGGCGGCTCGCGGTGGTGATCTGCTTGGCTTCGGTCAGGTCGCTCTCGAAGGCCGCCGCCAGCGCCGCGGCCACCTGCTTGCCGTAGACCAGCGCCGCCACCTCGAAGTTCAAGCGGAAGCTGCGGTTGTCGAAGTTCGCGGTCCCCACGCTGCCCAGCCAGTCGTCCACGACCAACGTCTTGGCGTGCAGCATCCGCGGTTGGTACTCGAAGATCCGGACCCCGGAGCGCAACAGGCCGTCGTAGTGAGAGCGGCCGGCGGCGGTGACCGTGCGCGAGTCGCTCTTCGTGGGAAGCAGCAGGCGGACGTCCACCCCGCGCAAGGCCGCCGCCATCAGCGCGAACGACATGGCCTCGTCCGGGATGAAGTAGGGCGTGGTGAGCCACACGCGGCTCGACGCCACGCCGATCGCGGCGAAGTATGCCGCCTTGATCGTCTCGTGCTCCTTGTCGGGGCCCGAGTCCAAGATCTGCACCAGCTCGCCGGTGGTCGCCGGCTCGCGGGGGAACAACCCTGGGTCTTGCGGGGCTCGCCCTTTCGCGTAGCACCAGTCTTCCAGGAACACGAGCTGCAGCTGGGCAACACACGGGCCCTCGAGCCGCAGATGGGTGTCGCGCCAGCCCTGCGGTCGCAGCTTGGTGTTCTCTTCGTCGGCGATGTTGATGCCACCGCAGAACCCGATGCGACCATCCACGATCACGATCTTGCGGTGGTTGCGGAAGTTGAGCACCCGGCCCCAGAGCGCCGCGGGGCCGAGCGGGCTCCACGCCCCGACTTCGGCGCCTGCGGCCAAGAGTGGCCCGAAGAAGTCCGAGCGGCGCCGCGCGCGCGCCGAGCCGACGGCATCGACCAAGACACGCACCTTGACCCCGGCCCGCGCTCGCTCGAGCAAGGCGTCGCGCAGGGCGCGGCCGGTCTCGTCTGGCTCGAAGATGTAATACAGCACGTGCACGTGGGCCTGGGCGGCGGCGACCGCGTCCAGGATCGAGGCGTAGGTCTCGGCGCCGTCGATCAGCACCTCGGCGCGGGTCGCGAGGGCGAGCGGAGCCTTGTTCACCGACTCGACCAGCTGGGAGAGCTGGGCGGCGTCGCGAAACGCGGCGGGGTCTCGGATGGACAGCGCCTCGGCCTCGAGGGCCGGATGCGTCACGGCGTTCTTGGCGCGCAGCCGGCGCAGGCGCCGACGGCGCACCCGGCGCGGACCGAGGAAGAAGTAGATCACGAAGCCGGCGCCCGGCAGCGCGATGAGTCCGAAGATCCAGGCGAGCGTGGCGGCTGGGCTGCGCTTCTCGAGCAAGATCCAGCCCGACAACAGCAGAACGTAGAGCGCCTCGATGATGGTCAGCGCCGTGACCAAGGTCTGGCGGTCGGCGAGCTCGATCAGTTGCACGGCGCCGTCACCCGCAAACTCGCGAGAGCCCACCGGTTCATGCGGGCACTATATCTCGCTGCCGGTGGGCTGGTACCTTTCGTTCGAAATGTCCCCGCCCGAGCTGCGGCAGCACACCCGAAGGACCATCTCGGCCGGGCAGTTCCACCCGCTGGGCGCCAACGTGCGCGCCGACGGCGTGAACTTCGCGCTCTACAGCCGCGACGCCAGCGACGTGTTCTTGCTGCTCTTCGACGGCCCCGACGCGCCGCCGACGGACGTGATTCGCCTGCCGCGCCGCACTCGCTTCGTCTTTCACGGCTTCGTCCACGGCATCGGGCCCGGTCAGCTGTACGCGTTCAAGGTCCGGGGGCCGTTCGAGCCGGCGCACGGCTTGCGCTTCAACGAGCACAAGCTGGTGCTCGACCCTTACGCTCGAGCCTTTTCTGGAAAAGTGCACGGCGGCGACAGCGCGCTCTTGGCCTACGACCCGTACTCACCGGCGCGGGATCTGTCGCTCGACACCCGCGACTCGAGCGCAGCCATGCCCCGCTGCGTGGTGGTGGACGACCGCTTCGACTGGCAGGGCGATACGCCGCCCGACGTGCCCTTCGAGCAGCTGGTGATCTACGAGGTTCACCTCAAGGGTTTCACCGCTCACCCCACGTCGGGGGTACGCCAGCCCGGGACCTATCTGGGGTTCATCGAGAAGATCCCGCACCTGGTCGAGCTCGGGGTGAACGCCGTCGAGCTTCTGCCGATCCAGGAGTACTTCGTCGAGGACTTTCTCACCCAGAAAGGGCTGACCAACTACTGGGGGTACAACACCCTCGGGTTCTTCGCACCCGAGAGCTCGTACGCCTGGGGCAAGGCGCCGGGTGCTGCCGTATTCGAGCTGAAGAGCCTGGTCCGCGAGCTGCACCGCGCCAAGATCGAGGTGATCTTGGATGTGGTCTACAACCACACCGCCGAAGGGGACGAGCGCGGGCCGACGCTCGCTTTCCGCGGCATCGACAATCGGACGTATTACCTGCTCACCGGCAGCGCGACCGAGCCGCAGCGCCACTACATGAACTACAGCGGTTGCGGCAACAGCATGAACCTGGCCGACCCGGCGGTGATCCGCCTGGTGATGGACTCGCTGCGCTACTGGGTCGAGGTGATGCACGTCGACGGCTTCCGCTTCGACCTGGCGTCGGTGCTGGGGCGCCAAGAGGGCACGTTTCGCACGGCCGCTTCCTTCTTCGACGCCATCTCGCAAGACCCGGTGCTCTCGCGCGTGAAGTTGATCGCCGAACCGTGGGACCTGGCAACCTATCAGGTCGGGAACTTCCCGGTGGACTGGGCCGAGTGGAACGGCCGGTTTCGCGACACGCTGAGGCGCTTCGCCCGCGGCGAGCCCGGGCTTCTGCGTGAGCTGGGCTTTCGCCTCACCGGTTCGCAAGACCTGTATGGCGACGACGGTCGCACCCCTTACAACAGCGTCAACTTCGTCACGTGCCACGACGGCTTCACGCTGTGGGACCTGGTGTCTTACGACCACAAGCACAATGACGCGAACGGCGAGCAGAACCGCGACGGCACCAACGACAACCACTCTTGGAACTGCGGGGTCGAGGGCGAGACCAGCGACCCGGGCGTGAACGCCCTGAGACGGCAGGTGGCGAAGAACCACGTGTGCCATCTGCTGTTCTCGGCGGGCACGCCCATGCTGCTCGGCGGGGACGAGCTCTTGCGCACCCAGCGGGGCAACAACAACGCCTACTGTCAGGACAACGACCTCTCGTGGTTCGACTGGTCGCTGCGCGAGCGGAACGCCGACTTCTTCCGCTTCGTGCAGAAGGCGGTGCACTTCGTCCGCAAGTACCCGGTGCTCTCGCGGCGCAGTCACTTCTCGGGTCGCGACCAGAACATGAACCAGGTGCCCGATCTGCGCTGGTATGGGCAGAATCTGGACGAGCCCGCGTGGGCCGACCCCGAGGCGCGGCTCTTGGCCTATCAGCTCGACGGCTCCGAGGCCGAGCTGGGCGCGGGCGACTACTTCTTGTTCGTGATCTTGAACGCCGACCGGCAGATGCGCGGCGTGAAGCTGCCGCCCATCGACGGCCACCGCTGGCATCGCGTGATCGACACCAGCCTGCCCGATGGCCCTGATTTCGCGGAAGACGGGCACGAGGTGCTGCTGGTGCCGCAAGACGAGTACCTGGTTTCGCCGCACAGCACCGTGGTGCTGCTCGGCTGCCCGCGCTGACGCGCCGCGCGAGAGAACGCGCGGCGGGCTCGATGTGTGGCGGCCTCCTACCCGTGGCCCGCGACCCGACCCGCACAAGAGGTGGTAGAGTGATCTCGGGTTCACCCTCAGGCGGAGGTTCGACGATGCGAAATTGGATTTCGAGCGGTGTCATGTTGGTGCTGGCGACCGCCTGCGGATCCGACAGCACGGGCGATTCGGGGAGCTCGACCGGCGGCGCCGCCGGAGCTGGCAACTCGGGCAGCGGCGGCGGCGGTGGCATCAACGTCGGCGGCACGGGCGGCGGCATCAACATCGGCGGCGATGCGGGCACCAGCGGCAGCGACGGGGGCACGCAAGACTGCGTGATGGGCACCAAGGCCTGCGCGGGCAACGTTCCCCAGATCTGTGGGCCGGGCAACAAGTGGATCTCGAACCCGGCGTGCCCGTTCGTGTGCGCTGCGGGCGCATGCGTCGGCAAGTGCGCGCCGGGCACCACGCAGTGCAAGCTGGGCAAGACCCAGACCTGCGACAACACTGGCCAGTGGGGCCCGAAGACGGCCTGCGAGTTCGGCTGTGACCCCACCGGCACGTGCAAGGCCGCCTGCACCGCCGGGTCGTTCCACTGCAACGGCAACCAGGTCCAGCAGTGCGACCCGGGGCCGCCGGCCAAGTGGGTGCCGAAGGGCGCCACCACCTGCAGCCCGGCCAGCGGTCAAGTCTGCGATGCCACGACCGGAACCTGCACCACGGTGGCGACCACCGGCGGCACCACGCCCACCGCCAAGTACTACCAGTACGCCATCTTCCAGACGAGCAAGTCGGAGTTCAAGGGTGGCTACGACGTCACGGCGTGGGGCGACCAGATCTACATCAACCGGTCTTCCGGCTACATCGACGTCTACAAGCTGACGCTGCTCGACAGCGACGGCGACGGCAAGCTCGAGCCCAACCAGCACCCGAACAATCCGAAGCACACCGGTCCCATCGAGCAGCGCACGCTGACCTTCGTGAAGACCTACGCCAAGGCCGCCCCCGACCTGGCGCCTGCCGGCCCCTCGGGCTCGTCGGAGCTCTTGGCGACTTCGAACAACGACATCTACTCGCTCGGGCCCACCAAGAACGGCGGCATCACGCTCTACGACTTCACCAGCAAGACCTCGACGGTGCCGTTCAAGCCCACCGCCACCACGCCCGTGATGTCGCATCTGGGCTACGCCCACGACGAGAAGATGTTCTACGGTGGCAACGAGTCGGCTCGGCGCGTGTACTCGTACCACGAGCCCTCGAAGGCCTGGGTGCTCGAGTTCCAGTACCCGAACCTGGCCGGCAGCCACATGGACGGCATGGATTGCGTCGTGTCGCCCAAGACCGGCGAGCAGTTCATCTACGTCTCGGACATGACCAGCGACTTCATCGGGCAGTATCGCCGGGACGACGCCAAGGGCTGGGTGCAAGAGCAGCTGTTCGACTACGCCGACGCCACCAGCTCGGTGGTCGAGGGCTTCGGGTTCGGCGCCCTGAACCACTTCTGGGCCACGTCGGGCACCTACCTCTACGAGCTCGGTGGCGGCGACATCCAAGAAGATCTCGAGCCGTGCCCGGACAACAAGGTGGCCTGCGGAACCGGCAACACCTGCCAGGGCACCGACGTCTGCCTGGACGGCTGCTGCTACCCGAACACCTGTCCGGGCGGCGCGCAGATCTGCGGCGGCAGCCAGCCCGCCTGCCCCACCGGGCAGGTGTGTCAGGGCGGGTGCTGCGCGAACCAGTGCCCGTCCGGAAAGCAGGCTTGTGGCGGCGGGTTGCCGGCCTGCCCCACCAGCAAGTACTGCGTCGCGGGCTGCTGCTCCGACCAGCCCCAGTGAGTGGGGTGGCGGGCTGCGCGCCGTCGGTGTGCGCAGCCCGCCCACATCTGCTCCGCCGCCGCCGTGACCCCGGCGCGCCGATCTGATGATAGGATCGGAGCGGCTCAGGCTTAGCTGGAGGTTCCGTCATGCGAAATAGGATTGTCGGTGGTGTGGTCCTGCTTCTTGCGACCGCGTGCGGTTCCGACAGCACCGGCGGTTTCACCGCCACGGGCGGTTCCGGCGGCGCAGCGACCGGCGGCTCCACGAGCGGCGGCGGCGGCGGAAGCGGCGGCATCAACGTCGGCGGCACCGGTGGCGGCATCAACATCGGCGGCGCTGCCGGCACGGCCACCGGCGGCACCGGTGGCGGCACGCAAGATTGCGTGATGGGCACCAAGGCGTGCTCGGGCAACATTCCCCAGATCTGCGGCCCGGGGAACAAGTGGATCTCGAACCCGGCGTGTCCCTTCGTGTGCGCTGCGGGCAACTGCGTCGGCAAGTGCGCGCCCGGCACGAATCAGTGCAAGCTGGGCAAGACGCAGACCTGCGACAACACCGGGCAGTGGGGGCCCAAGACCGACTGCGAGTTCGGTTGCGACCCCACGGGCGTGTGCAAGGCCGCGTGCACCGCGGGCTCGTTCAAGTGCAACGGCAACGAGGTGCTTCAGTGCAACCCGGGGCCGCCGGCCAAGTGGGTGCCGAAGAGCCCGGCGACCATCTGCAACGCCTCGAGCGGTCAGATCTGCAGCGCCGCGACCGGCACCTGCACCGCGGCGACGACCATCGGCGGCACCACGCCCACCTCGAAGTACTACCAGTACGCCATCTTCCAGTCCGGCTCTTCCGCGTTCCTGGGCGGCGGCGACGTGACCAGCTGGGGCGACTACGTCTACGCCACGCGCAGCTCGCAATACATCGACGTCTACAAGATCACCCTGCTCGACAGCGACGGCGACGGCAAGCTCGAGCCCAACCAGCACCCGGACAACCCCAAGCACACCGGGCCGATCGAGCAACGCACCATCCAGTTCGTGAAGACCTATGCGAAGTCGGGTGAGGGCGCCCCGGTGTACAGCACCACGGTTTCCGGCCTGCTTTCCACGTCGAACAACGACATCTACTCGGTGGGGCCGAGCCACAACGGCAGCATCACGCTCTACGACTTCGCCTCGAAGACGTCGACCGTCCCGTTCATGCCCACCAGCACGACGCTGGCGATGTCGTTCCTGGGCTACGCCCACGACGAGAAGCTGTTCTACGGCGGCAACGAGTCGTACCGCCGCGTGTACTCGTTCCATGTGCCCACCAAGGCCTGGGTGCTCGAGTTCCAGTATCCGAACCTGGCCGGCAGCCACATGGACGGCATCGAGGCCGTGGTCTCGCCCAAGACCGGGCAGCAGTTCGTCTACGTCAGCGACATGACCACCGACTTCATCGGGCAGTATCGTCGCGACGACGCCCAGGGCTGGGTGCAAGAGGCGCTGTTCGAGTACAACGACGCGACCAAGTCGATGCTCGAGGGCTTCGGCTTCGGCACGCTGAACCACTTCTGGGCAACGTCGGGCTCGGGCCACCTGTACGAGCTCGGCGGCGGTGACATCCAAGAAGATCTCGAGCCCTGCCCGGACAACAAGGCGGCCTGCGGCGGCACCCAGCCCGCGTGCCAGGGCACCGACGTGTGTCTCGACGGCTGCTGCTACCCGAACACGTGCCCCGGCGGCGCGCAGATCTGTGGTGGCGGTATGCCCGCCTGCCCCAGCGGGCAGGTCTGCCAGGGCGGGTGCTGCGCCAACCAGTGCCCGGCCGGAAAGCAGGCGTGTGGCACCGGGTTGCCGGCCTGCCCGACCAGCAAGTACTGCGTCGCAGGCTGCTGCTCGGACCAACCGCAGTAACGGCTCGTCCCGGTCCCCGGTCGGCGCGCGGGCTTGGTGCCCGCGCGCTCGGCGCTGGCCGCGAAGCCAGAGTCGTGGTGCAATGGGGCCATGAAGCGCGCTTTCTCGTTCCTGGTTCTTGGCTCGTGCGTGGCCGCAGTGGTCGCCTGCTCGAAGAAGTCCGATCCGCCGCCGCAGGAACCGCAGCCCTATTACCAGCAGCAGCCCCAGCCCTATCCGCAGCAGCAGCCCTATCCGCAGGGCCAGCCGGCGCCGGCCCCCGCCCCCGCCCCCGCCCCCGGGCCCGCGGCTCCGGCGGCCTCGGGCTCGTCGACCCCGACCGCGATCCCCGGCGTCACCAAGAACGCCGACGGCACCTGCTCGGTGATGGTTCCCGGCGGAACCGCGCCGCTCACCGGCCCCTGCCCGCCCGGGATCTGAGCCGCTTCACCCGCCCAGCACCCGCGCGAGGCGGTCGATCGCCACGGTCGCGGTGTGTTCCGGCACGGCGGCAAAGCACAGCCGCATGAAGCCGGGCTCGCTGATGCGACACGCTGAGCCCGGCGTCAGGTTCACGTTGGCGCCCTCGACCAGGCGCCGCCAGAGCCGGGCTTCCGCGTCCCAGCTGGGCGAATCGAGGAAGCGCCGCAGATCCACCAGCAAGAAGAAGCCCGCCTCGGACGGCAGGAACGGGATGCCGCTGGCGGTGAGGGCCCGGGTCACCGCGTGCTGTGCGCTGCCCAGGCGCGCCCGCATCGTGGAAACGTAGCCCTCGACCCAGGCCTGGTCCGAGAGCATCTCGCCCAGAACCAGCTGGGTGTGACCCGAGCAGCACGCCCAGTAGGCGAGCCCGTCGACTGCGGCGAGCACCTCCGCATTCTCGCTGACCAGGACGCCTGCGCGCAGGCCGCTGGCCGCGAAGTCCTTGGAGAACGCCCACACCACGTGCACGCGCTCGCCGAGTGCGGGCCGAAGGCTGGCCGCGCTGACGAAGGCCTGGGGCCCGAACACCGACAAGGCATAGATCTCGTCCATCACCAGATGGATGCCCGCATGCTCGGCCCAGCTCAGCACGGCTTCGAGCTCCGGGCGCGAGTACACCCGCCCCAGCGGGTTGTCCGGTGAGGTGAAGAGCAGCGCGCGCACCCGCCGCCCGGCGCTCTTCAGCGCGCTGTCGAGCAGCTCGGGCGTCAGGCGGAAGCCGGTGCTTGCGCTGGTGTGGACCGGCACGATGCAGAGCTCGTCGCGCGTCTCGAGATCGGGCCAGAAGCCCGCATAGCTGGGGGTGGGCACCAGCACGGCGTCACCCGGATCGGCGATGACGTGAAACAGCAGCTCGAGCACGCTGCCCGCGCCGGCGAGCACCGCCAGGTGCTCGGGGCGCACCGCGCGGCCCAGGAAGCGCGGCAAGAAGCCCGCGAGCGCTTCGCGGAACTGCCAGCTGCCGATCATCGCGTCGTAGCCCAGCACCCGCGCCGGGACCTGGCGCGGGCGGCCCAGCTGCGGGCACAGAAGGTCGCTCATCAGCTTGTTCTCGGCGACGCACAGCGGAATGTACCCGTCGGGTCGAAGCGCCGGGTCGTGGGGCGCCGGCGAGCGCGCGAAGTGCTCGCGCAGGTACTCGGCGGCGGGTGGGCTCTGGACCAGGCGCTGGCCGCGGCCGGAAAGGCTGCTCATGGCCGAAGAATAGACCACGCGATTCGGACTATGCTGGGCCGCGATGATGAAGCGCTGCCTCGGGCCCGCGTTCCTGCTCTTGGCGTGCGGTGGTCCTCGACCCGCCGCGTCGCCGGTGCCGACCACCCAGGCGGGGGCCACCTCTCTGGCCGATCAGTGCCTGGCCGAGGCGGCGGCTCCGCGGCAGCCGCGCGCCGACGCGCCCGAGAAGATCACCCTGTCGCACGTGCTGGTGCGCCACAAGGATCTGAAGCGTCCCGAGGGCGCCACGCGCAGTCGCGGCGAGGCATGCCTGCGCGCTCGCGAAGCGCGGGAGAAGCTGCTGGGCGGGGCGGACTTCGCGGAGGTGGTGGCAACGTATGCCGACGGGGGCGACGCGACGGCCGGCAAGCTGGGATCCGTGTCCCGATCCGATCTCGACCCGACCTTCGCCGACGCAGCCTTCGCCCTGGGCGTGGGGGAGCTCAGCCACGTGGTCGAGACCCCGCGCGGGTTCCACGTGATCGCACGCAGCGACTGACCCAACCGTGGTATGCGCCGGGCATGTCGGTCCTGGTGCTCAACGCTGGCTCGTCGTCACTGAAAGCGCAGCTGCTCGACCCCGAGACAGGGGCCCTTCTCGAGAAGGTTGCCGTGGAGCGCATCGGTGAGTCCGGGCGCACCCACGAGCAGGCGGTGGCCGAGGTGCTCGAGCGCGTGAGTGGGCAGGCGATTGTCGCGGTGGGCCACCGCGTGGTGCACGGCGGGGCCGAGCTGACCAGTGCGGTGGTGATCGATGCGGCGGTCGAGGCCGCCATCGAGCGCTGCATCCCGCTGGCGCCGCTGCACAATCCGGCAAACCTCGCCGGGGTCCGCGCGGCCCGCCGCGCGCTGCCGAACGTGCCGCACGTGGCCGTGTTCGACACCGCCTTCCACGCGCGCATGCCGCGCCGTGCCTCGACCTATGCCATCGACCAAGAGGTGGCCCGCGAGCACGGGCTCCGGCGCTTCGGGTTCCACGGTACGTCGCACGCCTACGTGGCCGAGCTGGCCGCCCGGGCCGTGGGGCGGCCGCTGGCCGACCTGCGCATGATCACGCTGCACCTGGGCAACGGCGCCAGCGCCTGCGCGGTCGAGCACGGGCACTCGACCGAGACCAGCATGGGCGTGACCCCGCTCGAAGGTCTGGTGATGGGCACGCGCTCGGGCGACCTCGACCCGGGCGCACTCTTGACGCTGGCGCGCGCCGGCTGGAGCGCCGAGCGGCTGGACCAGCTGCTGAACCACGAGAGCGGGCTCGCCGGCCTTTCGGGCGCGGGCAAAGATCTGCGGGACATCGAGGCGCGAGCCGAGGCCGGCGACGATCGGTGCCGACTGGCGATCACCGTGTTCTCGCACCGCGTGCGCAAGTACATCGGCGCGTATGCCGCGGTCATGGGCGGGCTCGACGCGGTGGTGTTCACCGGCGGTATCGGGGAGAACGGCGCTGCCATGCGCCGGCGCATCTTGCAGCGCTTCGACTTCCTCGGGATCGTGCTGGACGAAGAGCTGAACGCCGACGCGCGGGTCTCGGAGCCGTCCCCCACGGCGTTCGTGTCGGCGCCGCACTCGCGCGTGGCCGCGCTGGTGGTCAAGACCAACGAAGAGCTGTCGATCGCTCGGCAGGCAGCAGCGGTGCTGCGCGATCGGGCGCGCACCCCGGCGCCGGGGCCCATCGCCATCGCCATCAGCGCCCGCCACGTGCACCTCACCGCCGAGACCTTCGCGGCGCTGTTCGGCGCGGGCGCAACGCCGACCCACCACAAAGACATCTCGCAGCCCGGGCAGTTCGCCTGCAAGGAGATGGTGAATCTGGTCGGCCCGCGCGGGCGCATCGACGGCGTGCGCCTGCTGGGCCCGCTGCGCAGCAAGAACCAGGTCGAGGTGTCTCGCACCGACGAGTTCAAGCTGGGGGTCGACGCGCCGATTCGCGATTCCGGCAACACCGAGGGCTCGGCGCCCATCGTGCTCGAGGGCCCAAAGGGCACGGTCGCCCTGGGCGAGGGGCTGATCTGCGCCAAACGTCACATCCACATGGCGCCGGCCGACGCGGAGCGCTTCGGCGTGCGTGACGGGGACGAGGTCGAGGTCGCCATCACCGGCGGCCCCCGCGATCTGGTGTTCGGCGACGTGCTGGTGCGCGTCAGCCCCAAGTTCGTGCTCGAGATGCACATCGACACCGACGAGGGCAACGCGGCCGAGCTGAACGCGAACGCCGCGGGCGAGCTCACCTACACCGACGTGCTCGGTGCTCAGGCGGTGCTCACCACGCGGCGTGTACGGTTGCCGGGGTGACCGGGCTCAGCCCGCGGCCTTCTTGACCACGTCCACCACGCTCTGCACGCTGGCGGCGCTCTTGGCGAGCATGCCCTTTTCCTCGTCGTTGAGCGGAATCTCGAGGATCTTCTCCACGCCGCCGGCGCCGACCACCACCGGCACGCCCATGTAGAGATCCTTGTAGCCGTACTGACCGGTCAGGTACGCGGCGCAGGGCAAGAGGCGCTTCTGATCGCCCAGGTAAGCCTCGGCCATGGCAATCGCCGCGGCCGCCGGCGCGTAGTACGCGCTGGTGCCCATCAGGCCCACGATCTCACCGCCGCCCTTGCGGGTGCGGTCGACGATGGCCGACAGCTTGTCCTTGGCGATCATCTGCGGCAGCGGCACGCCGCTGATCGTGCAGTTCGACAGCACCGGAACCATGTCGTCCCCGTGGCCGCCGAGCACCATGGCCCGGATGTCTTTGATGCTGGCGCCGAGCTCACGGGCCAGGAACAGCGTGAAGCGCGCGCTGTCGAGCACGCCGGCCATGCCCACCACCTTTTCGGCGGCAAAACCGGTGCGACGCTTGAGCTCGTAGACCATGGCGTCGAGCGGGTTCGAGATCACGATCACGAACGCGTTCGGGCAGTGCTTCTTGGCGTTGTCGGCCACGTCGCGAATGATGGGCAGGTTGACGCCCACCAGATCGTCGCGGCTCTGGCCCGGCTTGCGGGGGATGCCCGCGGTGATGATCATCACGTCGGAGCCCGCGCAGTCTTCCCACTTCGAGGTGCCGGTGACGCGCACGTCGCCGCCGTTCATGGCCGAGCTCTGCTCCAGGTCGAGCGCCTTGCCCTTGGCAAAGCTCTCTTTCGCCGGAATGTCGAAGAGCACGACGTCGCCGAGCTCTTTGGTCACGCACAGGTTGGCGAGCTCGCCGCCGATGTTGCCTGCGCCAATGAGTGCGATCTTCTTCCTTGCCATGTGACGTGGACCTTTCTGAGTACTTCGAGGGGCGGCTCTCACCCCCCGGCGAGCACGGCGCGGCACACTTAGCTCGATGCCCCGCGGGCCGCAATCGCGGCAGAACGCGCCAGCTTTGCGCAGAAATCGCCGGGCGGGTACGCTTGGCTCGATGCGGCGCGCTCTCTTGGTCTCTCTGCTCGTGCTGACGGCGCTCGCCGCCGCCGGGGCGTGCAGCATCGACCAGACCGGCGCGGGCGCGGCGGACGCGGGCGCGGTCGGGGGCGGCGGCGGCAGCGACTCGGGCAGCATCTCGAACACCTGCTTCCCGGGGGCGAAGGCCTGTCCGGATCCGACGGGCAAGCTGCTCTGCGAGTCGGCCGACGACCCCGCCACCGGCTGCAAGGGGTCCACGGCCTGTGCGCCCTGCGAGCTGCCCCACGCCAAGGCGAAGTGCGCCGACCCCAGCGGCTGCGCCGTAGAGACCTGCGACACCGGCTGGAACGACTGCAACACCGACCCGAGCGACGGCTGCGAGACCAGCCTGCAGAACGACCCGCAGAACTGCGGCGTGTGCGGCACCGATTGCTCCGTCACGCTGAGCCAGAGCGCGGTGTGCATCGACGGAAAGTGCGTCGAGAACCCGTGCTCTCCGCCCATCATGGGCAATTGCGACAAGAACCCGGCGAACGACTGCGAGGTCAACCTCACCACCGACAACAACAACTGCTCGTTCTGTGGGAACACCTGCAAGCTTCCCCACGCCACCTCGAAGTGCGAGGCCAACCCCAGTGGGTACCCGGTGGCGCGCTGCGTGGTGCAGGTCTGTGACACCGGGTGGGAGGACTGCGACGGCAAGGCCGCCAACGGCTGCGAGAGCAGCGCCGACACCGACCCCTCGAGCTGCGGCGGCTGCGGCAAGAAGTGCAACGCGACCAACGGCACCGCCGGCTGCGTCGCCGGCAAGTGTCAGCTGCTCTGCAACGCCGGCTGGGGTAACTGCGACGGCAGCAGCGACAACGGCTGCGAGACCGAGGTGGCGACCCACGTTTCGCACTGCGGGGCCTGCGGCAACGCCTGCTCGGCCACGAACGGCACCCCGACCTGCGTCGCGGGCAAGTGCGGGACGGGCAGCTGCGGCACCGGATACTCGGACTGCGACGGCACACCGGGGTGCGAGACCAACACCGCCAGCGATCCGACCCACTGCGGCAAGTGCACCACGGCGTGCAGCGGTACGCCCAACGGGTTCGCGACCTGCGCCTCGGGCGTGTGCGGGGTGGGCTGTTCGGCCGGGTTCTCGACCTGTGGCTCGGGCACCACCTGCTTCGACACCACGCTCGACGCCGCGCACTGCGGCGCTTCGTGCACGGCGTGCCCCGGGCCCACCGGTGGCAACGGTGCGCCCGCTTGCGCCGGCGGCTCGTGCACGGTCGCGTGCAACCCGGGCTTCACCAAGTGCGGGAACCGCTGCGTGGACTTGAAGACCACCGCCGACAACTGCGGAACCTGCGGCAAGGTCTGCACCGCCGCGATGGGCGGGACGGCCGTCTGCGTGAACAGCCAGTGCGACGTGACGTGCCCCGGTGGCGTGGCCGAGTGCAACGGCCAATGCGTGGACGTGTACTCGAACTCGAGTCACTGCGGGCAGTGCAACAAGACGTGTGGCTACGGGCAGAAGTGCGAAGGCGGGGCCTGCGTGTGCCCCTCTTGGCTGCCCAAAGAGTGCGGGCCGTACTGCGCGCCGCAGTGTTGCGAGAACAAGGACTGCAGCCCCGGGAAGAAGTGCGATTGGGGCTGGTGCAAGTGACGCCTGGTCAGCGCCGGTAGGCCGCCGGGTCGATGGCCAAGCGCTTGAACAGGTCGTAGAGCGCGGCGCGGCGCATGCCCAGCGCGCGTGCCACGTGGGTGACGTTGCCGGCGTGCTCGGCGAGCGCGTCTCGCACGCGGCGTTCGTCGGCGCCTGCGCTCTCGCTCGGGGCGCGAGCGTCCAGGTGCAGGTCCTCGGCGTCGATCCGCGCCGAAGCCCGGGCGTCCGCCCGGGCCACCGCCGCGGCGGTCACGTTCTTGAGCTCGCGCACGTTCCCGGGCCACCCGTGCGCCATGAGCCGGTCCATGGCGCGCGCGGTGAAGCTGAGATCCCCGCGGACGAACGTCTGCGCCAAGAGGGGCACGTCTTCGCGCCGCGCGCGAAGCGGGGGCAGCACCACTCGGCCGGTGGCAATTCGATGGAAGAGGTCGGCGCGGAACTGCCCTTCGGCGATCATCCGCTCCAGATCGCGATTGGTGGCGGCGATCACCCGCACGTCGACCCGTATGGGCTGATCTTCCCCCACCGCGCGGACCTCGCCGGTCTCGAGCACGCGCAGCAGCTTGGCCTGGGAGGCCAGCGGCAGATCGCCGATCTCGTCCAGGAACAAGCTGCCGCCGTCGGCGGCACGGAACAGGCCCTTGCGCGCGCCGGCGGACGACGAAAACGCGCCGCGCGCGTGACCGAACAACTCCGACTCGACCAGCTCGGCGGGCAGTGCGGCGCAGTTGACCGCGCAGAGCTCGCCCTTGCGGCCGCTCGCGCGATGGATCGCCTGCGCGACCAGCTCTTTTCCGGTGCCGGTCTCACCTTCGATCAAGACCGGGACGCGGCTCGGCCCGACCACGGCAATGACCTGCCGCGTCTCGTCCAGGGCCGGCCCGCCGAGCAGCAGCGGGTCGCTCAGGGGCTCTCGCAGGTACGGCCGCACGTTCGCCACCACCAAGAGCACCGTACGCCCGATGCGGATCGTCGAACCCACCTTGGCCAGGTGGCCCGGCGCTTCGAGGGGCGCCTCGTCCACGAAGGTGCCGTTCCGGCTCTCGAGATCGGTCACCACCACGCCCCCGGACCCGGCCGAGAGCTCGGCATGGCAGCGCGACGCCTTGCCGTCGTCCACCGACAGCTCGAGCTCGGGATCGCGCCCGACCCGCACTCGCCCCTCGACGGCGATGGCCCGCTTTTCGGGCAGGCCTTCGCTGAATGCAACGACGACCCCGATCACGGGTCTTGCTTCCGAGAGCTCGGGCAAGTCCAGCGCCGTGTGGGTATCGGTCCGTTCGCTCATGCGGTGTCCGAGTGTACGGACAGTGTCCGAACAGCGAAACCACGTAAAATTCGGGGATTGCTCGTCCCGCGGCGGAAGTGCGCGCGGGGCCCTGCTCTCGAAAACCCCCGAAAAGGCAGGCCGGCTTCCTCTGGCACACGGGTTGCTCCCTCCACCGAGCCACCCGCTCGCTCTGGAGGAAACACATGATTCTTCGCCTCTCGTCGCTTCGTCCCGCCGCTGTCTTGTCGGTGCTCGGTCTCGCGGTCGCCTGCGCCGCCGCTCCCGATGACGAAGGCGTGGCATCCAACGAGGGCAGCGCCATGTCGCCCCTGGCGGACAGCTGCGTGCCCGGCACCAGCGTGGCGTGCAACGTGCCCGACTCGGTGGGCTGCGCGGCGGGGGAGCGGTACTGTAACTCGCAGGGCAAGTGGGGCTCGTGTCAGCCAGCGGTGCCCTCGAAAGACGAGTGCGGCGACGGCGTCGACAACGACTGCGACGGCACCGTGGACAACGCCTGCCTGCAGGGTGGTGGTGGGCAAGGCGGCGAGGGCGGGGGAGCCACCGGCGGCAGCGCCGGGTACGGCGGCGGCGGGCCCTGCCCGCCGAATCAGGTCATCTCGTGCGTCACGGCCTGCGGGTCGACCGGTGACACGTACTGTCGCCCGGACGGCAAGCCCGACGACTGCGTTCCACCCGAAGAGTTGTGCGGCAACGGGAAGGACGACGACTGCGACGGCAAGGCCGACGAGGACTGCGGCCAGACCTTCGATTGCAGCGATCTCGAGCCGCACAACTGCAACGGCGATCTGGGCTATGGCGACAAGTGCAAGCCCGAGCACAACACCAACGGTTGCGCCTGGGACTGGTTCCAGGCCTGGTGCCACCGGCGGGACGAGGCCAACAACGGGCCCCAGAACTGGGACGACGCGGTCAAGAAGTGGGTGGACGACCACTGCGACGGCACGGTGGTGATGACTGGCAACACCTTCCAGTGCACCGACTCGAAGTGGCGCACGTGGCGCTGCTCGACGCCGCTGGTGCTGTCTTTCGACGGCGCCCCGGCAGAGCTCGCCCCGGCCAGCGGCAGCTTCGACATCGACCGGTCGCAGAGCAGCGCGGGCAGCGACTGGCCCACCGCGCGCACCCCCTGGCTGGCGCTCGACCGCAACGGCAACGGCCTGATCGACGACGGCGGTGAGCTGTTCGGCTCGGGCACGGCCTTGAGCGACGGCACCCGCGCCGAGAACGGCTTCTTCGCCCTGGCAGAGCTCGACGCCGACCGCGACGGCGCCATCACCCCCGCCGACCCGGCCTACGCGAGCATCGTGCTCTGGTCCGATGGCAACCGCGATCGGCAGTCGCAGCCGAGCGAGCTTCAGTCGCTCGCGTCCCGCGGCGTCACGCGCATCGATCTGGGCTTCCGCCAGAAGCCGCGCTGCGACGAGCGCGGCAACTGCGAGATCGAGCGCTCGGTGATGGTGTTCGATGACGGCGGCACGCCGCGCATGGGCCAGGTGATCGACGTGCACCTGATGCAGCGCTAGCGGCGGCTCGACGCCGGCGACGACCCGTGGCAGAAGCGGACCCGAGTGTCCGTGGACGCAGTCGAGGTCGTTGCCGGCAGTCGTGCTTGCCCGCTGTTGCTCACGTGCGAGCACGCCTCCGAGCGCTTTCCCGACCCCTGGCGCTGGCCGGAGCCAGACCTCTGGCTTCAGGGCACGCACTGGGCGTTCGATCTCGGCGCCGCCGACCTCACCCGCGAGCTGGCGGCCGAGCTGGGGGCCACGGCCGTGCTCTCGCGCTTCAGCCGGCTCTTGGCCGATCCGAACCGCGACCCCGCGTCGGCGGATCTGTTCCTTCTCCGAGCCGAAGGCCGAGAGGTGGCGCTGAACCAGGCCATCGACGCCGCCGAGCGCGAGCGCCGGCTGGCCCGGCTCTGGCGGCCTTACCACCACGCCATCGAGCGCTCGCTGGCCGAGAGCGCCGCCGAGATCGTGCTGGCCATTCACAGCTTCACACCGGTGTTCGAGGGCAGGCCGCGTGCAGTGGAGCTGGGCGTGCTGTTCGACGAAGAAGAAGCGCTGGCCGAGCGGCTGCGGGCGGCGCTGGCCAGGGCCGGCTTCGGGGTGCACATGAACGAGCCCTACTCGGGGCGCGCCGGGTTGATCTATTGCGCCAAGCGCCATGCCGTGGCCCACGGGCGTCGCGCGGTGGAGCTCGAGGTGCGGCAAGACCTTGCGGTGCAGCCCGGCGTGCGCGCCCGGTTGGTTGCCGCGCTCTGCGCGCTCGGCGCCGAGCTACTGCACGAGCGTGGCTAGCTCGGTGTTGGCATCGTCCAGGTTGAACGAGAGCGACGCCGGATCCCCGGTGCGCAGGCCGCGCGCCGGCACCGAGCACAGCACCGGCTCTTGCAACGCTTCGAGCCGCACGAACGCATCGGGCGGGCCGCTGTGACGGCCCTGGGAATCGAGCAGGGACACGCCCAGCTCGACCGGCAGCTGGGGCAGGGGATTGCCGCGCTTCAGCAGCAGCGTCAGCTGAAGCGTGGGGCCCGCGCGCCGCACGGTGACGTCCAGATCGCGGACGATGCGATCGAGCCGCTCCTGGCGGTTCGCCCCCGCCAGCGGCGTGCCGACGATGGCGGGGTTTTCCACCGGCTCGGGCCAGGTCGGATCCGAGTCCTCGGGTTCGCGGACCACCGCCTTGCCACACGCGGCGCACTGGTCCCGCGTCAGATCCAAACGCTGACCGCAGCCCACGCATACGACGCTGGGTGGAGGGAGTGCCCCGTGACTCACGTGGCGGGGACCCTATCGCCCCTTGGGTCCGAGGACAATGCAGCGGGCGGCTCCGGAGTCAGAGAAACCGGCTCCGGAGCCGATGTGTGCAGAGGTGTGCTGCCGCGCTCAGCTCACATGTGCTCGATCATGGCGCCGGCGAACTCGGAGCACTTCACTTCCTTCGCGGCCTCGAGGAGTCGCGCAAAGTCGTAGGTCACGGTCTTCGCGCCGATCGCGCCGTCCATGCCCTTGATGACCAGATCCGCTGCCTCGTTCCAGCCCAGGTGGCGCAGCATCATCTCGCCCGAGAGGATGACCGAGCCCGGGTTGACCTTGTCCAGGTTGGCGTATTTCGGAGCGGTGCCGTGGGTGGCCTCGAACACCGCGTGCCCGGTGACGTAGTTGATGTTGCCGCCCGGGGCGATGCCGATGCCGCCCACCTGAGCCGCCAGCGCGTCCGACAGGTAGTCGCCGTTCAGGTTCAGGGTGGCGATCACGTCGAACTCTTTCGGGCGCGTCAGCACCTGCTGCAGCGTGATGTCCGCAATGCTGTCCTTGATGCGCAGCATGCTCTTCCACTTGCCGCCGCCGTGGGTGGGGGCAAGCTTCATCGCCGCCTCGACCTCGGCGCGGATATCGGCCTGCGCCTCGGGCGGGGCCATGTCGTAGCCCGGCTCGATCTGCTTCGCGTTCTCTTCCGCGGTCAGCTTCGGATTCGCCTCGAGGTTGCCCAGGATCCAGCTCTCACGCTCGGTCACCACCTGCCCGCGGAACTCGCGCGTGGCCAGGGCGTAGCCCCAGTCGCGGAACCCGCCCTCGGTGAACTTCATGATGTTGCCCTTGTGGACCAGGTTCACGCTCTTGCGCTTGGTCTCGAGGGCGTACTCGATGGCCGCCTTCACCAGCCGCTCGGTCCCTTCGCGGCTGACCGGCTTGATGCCGATGCCGCTGGTCTCGGGGAAGCGGATCTTCTTCACGCCCATTTCCTGCTGCAGGAACTGGATGACCTTCTTGGCCTCGGCGCTCTCGCTCTCCCACTCGATGCCGGCGTAGATGTCCTCGGTGTTCTCCCGGAAGATCACCATGTTCACGTCCCCGGGGCGCTTGACGGGGCTCGGCACGTTGGTGAACCAGCGCACCGGGCGCAGGCACACGTAGAGATCGAGCTGCTGCCGCAGCGCGACGTTCAGCGAGCGGATCCCCTTGCCGACCGGAGTGGTCAGCGGGCCTTTGATGCCCACCAGGTACTTGCGATACGCCTCGACCGTCTCGTCGGGGAGCCACGAGTCGAACATCTTCTTGCTCTTCTCGCCGGCGTACACCTCGTACCAGGCCAGCTTGCGCTTGCCGCCGTAGGCCTTCTCGACCGCGGCATCGAGCACTCGGCTCGACGCGCGCCAGATGTCCGGGCCCGTGCCGTCCCCCTCGATGAACGGAATGATGGGCTGATCCGGCACGCTGAGCTTGTTGCCGGACATGGTGATCGGCTGTCCTGCCTTGGGGGGGTCGAGCTTGGCCATTTTTGGTGAGGTCCTCCGAGGAAAAGTCGTGCCGACGTAGATCAGCGCTGCCTTTGCGGCAAGGACGCCGATCCAGCCGGCGCTCTCGGGCGACGAATGGGGGAGGAGGCGCGCATGGCACGAGAGGCTGATCGGCAGAGGTGTGCTCGCAGAGCGACGGTGGCGGCAGCAGCGGGGCTGGCGGTGCTCACCGTTCCCGGGTGTCTCGATCGGCCACTTTCGCCCGCCGAGCCCCAGACCAGCAACGTGGTGGTCAAGCAGCTGGCCCAGCAGGCGCCGAGCAAGATCGATCTCTTGTTCATGATCGACGACTCGCAATCGATGGCCGACAAGCAGGCGCTGCTTGCCAGCGCGGTGCCGGCGCTGGTGCGCCGGCTGGTGGCGCCGCGCTGCGTGGACGATCAAGGCAAGCCGCTGGGCGGCAGCCACCCCTGCGCCGCTGGTGTCCCCGAGTTCCGGCCGGTGGACGACATTCACGTCGGCGTGCTCTCGTCCAGCCTGGGCGGCCACGGTTCGGAGATGTGCACCCCCAGCTGGAGCGCGTGGAACCCGAGCCAGGACCGCGGCGCGCACCTGATCGCGCCCCACCTTGGCTGGAGCCCGGCGTCGGACAGCGACGACCCGAGCGCCTTCATCCAGAGCTTTGCCGGACAGGTAAAGGCCGCAGGGGACGACGGCTGCGGGTACGAGGCCGTGCTCGAGTCCTGGTACCGTTTTCTGATCGATCCCGAGCCGCCCGCGAAGATCGCGATGAAGGGCGGCGTGACCGTCGCCGAGGGTGTGGACGAGGTGCTGCTCGGGCAACGCCGGGACTTCTTGCGCCCCGACTCGCTGCTGCTCATCGTGATGCTCAGCGACGAGAACGACTGCTCGATCATCGACGACGGGCAGTCGTGGTACGTGGCGCAGCAGGGCCAGGACCTCTATCGCGCCACGCAGATCTGCGCGACCGATCCGACCCACCCCTGCTGTCGGTCGTGCGGCGCGAGCGAGGCGGCACCGCCCGCGGGCTGCGCCCCGCTGCCGGCCGATCCGGGCTGCACACCCAAGGCTCACGATGCCGCCTCGGACAGCCGGAACCTGCGGTGCTGGGACCAGAAGCGCCGCTTCGGGGTCGACTTCCTCCACCCCGTGCAGCGCTACATCGACGGCCTGACCCAGCTCGAGGTGAAGAACCGGAGCGGTCAGCTCGTCAAAAATCCGCTGTTCTCGGCGCCGCCCGGCGTGCGTGCGCGAAACCCGTCGCAGGTCTTGCTGGCCGGCATCGTGGGCGTGCCGTGGCACGACGTTGCCAGCGACGACAGCCTGACCGACGCCGCCAGCATCCGCTACCTGTCCGCGCGGGAGCTCACCCAGGCCGATCGCTGGTCGTGGCTGCTGCCGGTGAGCGGCGCACCGCCTGCCGACCCGCTGATGCGCGAGGCCACCGTGCCGCGCACCGGAACGCACCCGGCCACCGGCGTCGCGCTGGTGGGCCCCGACGGCGCCGGCTCGCACCCGGTGAACGGCAACGAATGGAACACCGGCGGCGAGGATCTGCAGTACGCCTGCATCTACCCGCTCGAGGCCCCGCGCGACTGCGCCGCCGCGAGCGGCGACTGCGACTGCGCCACGGCCGCTGCCGCCGACAAGAACCCGCTCTGCCGCAAGCCGGGCACCAGCGAGTTCGGCACCACGCAGTACTTCGCCAAGGCCTATCCCGGCACGCGCCAGCTCGAGGTGCTGCGCGGCGTGGGCGAAAACTCCATCGTGGCCTCGATCTGCCCGAAGTTCTCCAGCGGCGAGAGCGCGTCGCCGACCTACGGCTACAACCCTGCCATCGAGTCGATCGTCGAGCGCCTGCGCGACAAGCTGCTGGTCGAGTGCATGCCGCGCCCGCTCGCGATCGCCGCCGACGGCAGCGTGCAGTGCAAGGTGGTCGAGGCGCTGGCCGCGTCGGGCTGCGCCTGCGACGCCGCGAAGAACCGCCAGCCGGTGGCCAGCACGCTGGCCGACGCCGCGCGGCGCGAGCTTGCCAGCATTGCCGAGTGCGGCCCCGACTCGGCCGGTCAGGTGCCCTGCGAGTCGCTCTGCCTGTGCGAGATCGGCAGCGCGACGGATCTGACCAGCTGCCAGAACGACGCCAAGCCGAAGGGCAGCGGCTGGTGCTACGTCGAGGCCGCTCGCAAGATCGGAAACCCCGCGCTGGTCGCCGGCTGCCCCGAGACCAACCGGCAGGTGGTGCGCTTCGCAGGCGACGAGACGCCGGCGCCGGGAGCGAACGTGGTGGTGGCCTGTCTGGGGGCTGCGCTGTCCGACGGGGACTGACGCCCGGGTCGGGCGCGGTGGTGAGTTTGCAGGGCGAGAGCCGGCGGGCTCACGGCTCGAGCGTGAACACCCAGCCCTGCTCGGGCATGCTTGGCTCACCCGGAGAAGTGCCACCCCAAAGCAGCGCTTGCCGGCCGTTCCCGAACGCCGTGAAAGTGGCGCCGTTCAACGGCGGCGGGCTGCACTCGTCGAGCGGCAGGGCCGCCCAGGTGTCCGTCGCGGCGTCGTAGATCCCGCCGGTGTTGGTCGGATCGAACTGGTCAGCGGTTTCACCGCCCCACACCACGGCCCTCGTGCCCGCCCCCTGCGCTTGGAGAGCCGCTCCGTACGCAAGGACTCGAGCGCTCGGCGCGCCCTCGCTGCTCACCGGCTTCCAGCTATCGGTCAAGAACGAGTACCGAGCGCCGTCGTTCGCCACGCCCTCGCCGTAGCCTCCCCACACGAGCAGCTCCCGCGTTGCGGCGAGGTACGCCATGATCGCGCCCGACCGGCTGCTCGGCGCGCCGGCGGTACTGGCGGCGAACCAGCGCTTCTCGTCGGGGAGAAAGTAGTAGAGCCGAGCGGTCGCGGTGGACTCGGCCAGCACCGCCACGTGCTCGTCCGCTTGGGCGACGACAATCTGGTACGGCCCGACCCTCAGTTCCAGTGGTTCGCCGTCGAGCTTTTCCCATCCGCCAGCCTCTGGGTCATAGAAGGCACCGTCTCCGAATACGCCGCTCGGCTTCCCCGTGGCGTCGCCGCCGTACCCGCCCCAGACCAAGAACGAATTGCCCGCAACGCCCGCAACGGGCGAGTGACGGGGCGCGAGCTGCCCTTGCGCGGACATCGGGCTCCACGCGGAAGTGACCAGATCCAGCTGGGACCCATCACCAAGAAAGCCTCCGTCCGCGTCACCCCCTCCCCAGACGAAGAGACGGTTGTCGAGGACGCCGACCGCCTCGGCGCTGCGCGGCGAAGGAGCTCCGGCGGTCGGAATCGCCACGAGCTCGCCGTCGGAGCGGACGTGCCAGCCGCTCACTAGCGGTCTTGACGCACCCGGCTCGGGGTTGCCGTCCATCCCGCTCCAGATCTCGATCTGGTCGGAGCCCCACGCTGCCGCGTGGTGCAAGCCGCGATGGCCGGCGCCCGGCGGTGTCGGGAGCCGCCTCCAGTGCGGCCCGTTGCAGGCCGCGGCACCGCCCGAGCCGGGATCCACCTCGCCGCCGCAGCCGAGCACCAAGAGCGCCGCCGAGAGCCAGAGCCGGGTCATGGTGCGAGCCCGGTTGGGTTCGGCGCCCCTCGCCTGATGGCCTGGTTGTAAGTTCGATAGCGGTCCGAGAGCTTGGTGGCCGCGCCCCGGGCCACGGCGCATTGATCATCCGTGAGCTCCGTGCCGGGATCACCCTCGCCGTACATCAAGTTCAGCGGCAACTCATTCTCGTGCAGGAGGCCCAGCACGTGGCCAAGCTCGTGCGCGGGGACCACCCGCTCCGAGTTGAGCCCCGTGGGGGCCGCGCGATCGATCTCGGCGACTCGCTCGTCCACGACAGCGTGCCCACCCCACGGGCAGTTCAGGTACCCGAAGCTGGCGATGACGGGCTCGAGGTTCGCGATGAGCGCGGCTGCTGCCGGGCCGACTTGTTGGGCGATGAGCTTGTTGCGGGGCACCAGGAACTCGAAGTGGTTGTTTCCCGCGAAGCAATTGTCCAGCGTCTGGTCGCCTTGCCTTCTCTTGAAGACGAACGTGGCCAGCACCTGAAATTGGATCCCGCACCGCGACCAGAGGTCGTCGGGCGGATCGTAGTTCGCGGTCGGATTGGCCGAGCTCTGCGGATTCCAGCCCGCCGGCACGGTGTCGGTGAGCTGGCCATGAAAGGGGATGAAGTCGAACAGGGCGCGACCGCGGCTCCCGTAGTCCTGCTCTGCCGGTGAGCCGGCCAGCGACCCAGGGGGGCGGAGCCACGAGATCACGATCACCGGCACGACCAGGATGTTGCTCGCTAGCCTGAACCAGGTCGCCGTCTTCGTGTGCCCCGCGCAGTTCTGCTGGGTGACCGCGTAGTCGTTGCCCGGAACGAAGTTGCCGGTGCGCACCGCCCAGTTCAGCCAGGTTTGGCCGAAGACGCCCGTGGATTGGGTGCCAACAACGGGCCGGAGTGGGGTCTGCCAGGCGTCGACCTCATGCGGTCGAGGTGCGAACTCGTAGAGGCTCAGCGTGCCGAGCCCCTGGCCACCGCAAGCGCCGTCGAACTGGGTCGAGTAGATGCTGCCCGAGCCCGTGGCCCAGCTCCCCGGCGGAGCGGTGTACCAGCCTTGAAACCACGGGTTGTCGCGACTGACCTCGATCGGGTCGCTCGGCTTGCCGCTGGCGAGGCCGTCGACGTGCTCGGGCTCCACGTTGACACCGTTGTCACCGCTTGGGACCGGACCGCACCCGCCGCCGCAGCCCTTGTCGTTCCAGCCGCTGATGACGAGCACCGACGCGACAACCCCAGCTCGCAGGGCGACACCTGTCCAGCTGCGTGCTGCGTGCTGCGTGCTGCGTGCTGCGTGCTGCGTGCTGCGTGCATCGACAGACCTCCCCGATGTGAGATGTACGTTACCGGCGCGAACTGTCCGCGTCAAACCCTGCGCGTCGAGTCGTGCGCGTGCAGAGCCGACCACATCGTGTCCCCGATCGGCGCGCGAGCATGCTTGCGAGCCTCTAGCGTTCGACGTACACAAGTCCGGTCCGAATGCGCGCTCTCTCGCTCTCGTTCCTCGCCCTCGCCTGCACCCCCCGGCCCGCGCCCAAGACCGAGACCCCCGGCGTCGAGGTGCCGCCCGCGGCGCCCGCGGCGCCCGACTTGGCCACGGAAACTCCGGCTGCGCCCGAGCGTGTGGTCGAGCGCGGCAGCTGCGGGCACGAGTGCAAGGGCAGCGCCGGCGACGCGCTGGCGGCGGCGCTGCGGGAGCGCGCCGGGCGAGCACGGAAGTGCTACGAGCAAGAGCTGAAGCGGAACCCCGAGACCCAGGGGCGACTTCTGATCACGCTCACGGTGGCGGAAGACGGCGCGCCCTGCGAGACCAAGATCACGTCTTCGACCATGAACGTGTCGGGTGATTTCGAGACGTGCCTGGTGCGCTTGATGGATACACGCTACCCGGCGCCCGCGGGCGGCTGCATTCAGGTGGTGCTGCCGCTGGCCTTCGTGCCGGCGCCGGCGTCCGCGCCGACCCCGTGAGTCAGCGCCGGAACATGGTCGAGACGATCACCACCGTGCGGTGCTGGCTGCTCGGTGACTTGTCGCACCCGGGGTAGGCCTTGGGCAAGGCGTCGTGCACGCTGAGCCGCTGGGGCCCGCGGCCGATGCCGAGCTGGTTCGCCTCGGCCTTCACTTCGGCCCCGCAGCGCTCGGCGAGCGTGCGGTAGTGCTGCTCGACACTTCCGCGGGCGTCGGCGGTGGCGAACGACCGCCAGTGGACCTCGGCGTCGGTGGCCAGATCGTGCTGGTCGCAGAGCAGCGTGGCGCCGGCGGGGGGCTCGAACAGGCCCGGGCAGTCGGCGCTGGGCTTGGCCGATGCCGAAGCGGCCCCCGGTGGGCTCGACTCGACGGGCGTGCGCGAACAGCCCCCCAGGGCCATCAACGCCAGCACCCACCCGAACCTCACAGCCACGAGTACCCCTCGAGCAACACGTTTCTTCCGTTCTGTGTGACCTGCTCACCGTGCGCCAGGGTGATCTTCTCGATGTCCCAGCGGGCGATGCGATCCACCTGACGGCGGCCCAGACGATGGTCCCGAACCGCAAAGCGCTCGAGCCAGCCCTTGCCCGGCGCGGTGTTGGCCATCAGCCGCGCCGCCGCGCGGGTCAGGCGCGACGGGTGCCGGGACAGGTTCAAGAGCGCGTCGGCACAAACCAACGTGCGGCTCTTCGGGTGATAGAACACGATCTCGTTCTCGAACCGCGCGGTGAAGGCCGCCTGCTCGACGTCCGCGCGCCACGCCTCGGCGGGCGTGTCGCCCAGCACGCCGGTCCAGGCCAGATCAGAGCGCTTGCGCTCGAGGCCCGGACACGCCCACACCGTTGCCGCCGGATAGGCCTCGAGCCACTGCCCGACGTAGAGGTGGTGGAACAAGCTTGGGGCGACCACCGCGGTCACCGTTCCCAGCGCGTCCACCTCGCGCCTGAGCTCGGCGTCGAGCGCGACTGGACAATGCACGAACAAGCCGCCGTGGCCGAGGCGGATCACGGTGGTCCGCGTTCCCGTCTCGACCCCCCAGAACTTCTGGGGCCGCGACACGGTCCACAGGTCGTCGGCGAACGGCTCGAGCTGGGGCACGGGCACGAGGATAGCGCGACCGCCCGCGGGGCGGTGTATCGTCGTCGGCCGATGCGCACCCTGCTCTGGGCCTGCCTGCTTGCCGGCGCGTGCGGTGGCGCGCCGCTGCCCCCCGAGCCCTCGCCCGAAGCGCCCACGGCGTCACGCCGCCGCGCCGATCTGCCGGACGAGTGCGCACCGGTGCCCGGCAAACCGCCGCCCGAGCCGCTGAAGCAACGCTACACGGGTGTGGCGGCCAAGGCGCGCTGTCAGCGCGAGGTCTACACCATCATGGGTGGTGTGAAGCACTTCCTCGGGGTCGAGTGCTCGTTCTGTCACGACGAGCGCGACTACGCCAAGATGACCCACCGCAAGCACGTGGCCAACTGGATGGCCCGCGAGCTGATCCCGGCGCTCGAGAAGAAGCGCGGCGGCGAGCTGTGGTGTAACGATTGCCACCAGGTGGGTGGCAAGGGCACGGCCAAGATCCTGGGCCAGCCGCGCGATTCGCGCTGGGCCGCCGAGTGGATGACCACCCACCTGGTGGAAGATCTTCAGCAGGCCGGCGGCGGGCTGCTGCGCTGCAAGTCGTGCCACCAGGGCAACCCCGGCACGCCCGAGTTCCAGAAGAAGATCATCCTGACCGAGCGCGTGCCGCGCCCGCGCCCGAAGGCCGAAGGCGCGGCGCCCGACGCCGGGTCGCCCGCGGCGGAGCCGCAGCCCGCCGAGCCAAGTCAGCCCACCGATGGCGGGGCAGCGCCGTGAACGGTCACGTGCACTTGGTGTAACACGACGAGCTCGACGAGCAGGCGTCGCACGGGAACCAGTCGCAGGTGTCCTTGCTGCAGTACTGCCACTTCTTGGCGCCGCAGCACTGCCACTCGGTGCCCCCGTTGTACAGGCACTTGGCGGTCGACTTCTTCTCGCAGCTGCCGAAGGTGCAGCTGGCGCCGCAGTTCTTCTCGGCGCACGGATCCGAGCACCCGGTGGTGGTCTTGTCCCCGGGGCTGCACTCTTTCTGATCTTCGCAGACCGGATCGCCCCAGGTGCCGCCGGCCTTGCAGGTTCGCCGCGAGCTGCCGCACTTCTGGCAGGTGCCCACGGTCTGCTTCTCGCCCGGCGTGCAGCCCCCGCTGCCCGCAGCGCCGCCGGTGCTGCCCGCGGCGCCGCCGGTGTTGCCGGCGCTTCCGCCGCTGCCTGCGGCGCCCCCGCCCGAGCCGGCGGCGCCCGCATCGGTGCCCGCCGCCCCCGCAGCGCCCCCGCCGCCCCCGGTGGCCTCGTTGGTCGCGATCAGGGTGTCGTCCGAGCAGGCCGTGGTGACGCCCACCGAGCCGATGGCGATCAGCAGCAACGATCCGAATCTCATCGCATCACTTCCGCCTCAACAGCCGCAACCCGAGCAGGTCTGGCAGGGATACCACTGGCAGCTGGAGCCGCAGAACTGCCACTTGCCCGAGCCGCAGCACTGCCAGTTGGTGCCGGCTTCGTAGTCGCACTGGTTGCCGCTCTTCAGCGTGCACTTGGTGGGCCACTGGCAACTCGAGTTGCACACCAGGTGCGAGCAGTTGTCGCAGCCGCCCTGCTTGGTCGCGCCGGCGGCACACACGCCCTCGCCGCTGCACGTGCCCCAGCTGCAGCTGGGGGTGCAGGTCTGGGTGCCGCAATTGCCGCAGCTCTTCTTCGCGCCCGGCGTGCACACGCCGCTGCCCGAGCACGTTCCCCACGCCGGCCAGGTGCAGTTGTTCTGGCAAGTGCGTGACTGCGAGCCGCAGCTGCCGCAGGGCTGCGTGGCGGGGTCCCCCGGACTGCATTCCTTCTGATTGGTGCAGGTCGGCGGGTCCCACTGCCCGCCGGCGTTGCACTTGCGCTCCGCGGTTCCGCATTTCTCGCAGCTGCCCAGGTTCTGGACCGCACCCGGCGTGCAGGGCCCGCCGCCGCCCGAACCCCCGCCCCCGCTCGTGGTGCCGCCGCTCGCGCTGCCGCCCGAGCCACCGCTGCCGGCACCGCTGGCGCCACTGGCACCGCTGGCGCCGCTGGTGCCGCCCGCGCCGCTGGTGCCGCCCGCCCCCGCGCTGCCGCCCTGCACCCAGCCGCCGCCGCTGCCCGTGATCCCCGCGAACCCGCCGGCGCCGGCCGAGCCGTCCGGCGTGTCGCCGGGCGGGTCCTCGGCTTCGGAGCCGTTGGCGCACGCGAGCAGCACCAGACCAAGGCTCGAGACCCAGAGCGCCCTGCGGACGAGCGGAAGCACAGCCAGAGTTTAGCCGGAAACGGCGTCCGAGTCCCGGGTCGCGGTCACGGGCGGTGCCGCCTGAGAGAGGGGCCGGGTTTCCATGAACCCCTCGGCCCGTTCGAAGGCCTCGGACAGGTCCTCGCAGAGCACCACCCCGGTGACCTGTTCGAGCTCGGCCCGCTTGAACAGCGCGCGGGGCTGGGCTTGCGCCCCCACCAGCAAGGCCAGCGCGCTTCGCGCCTTCAGCCGCAAGAGCGCGCTCTCGAGGTTCACGATCCCCGTCGCGTCCATCGCCGGCACGTGCGACACGTCGAAGATCACGGCCTTCGACTCGCGCCCGATCTCGGAGAAGGTGTGCATCGCCTTCTGGGCGGCCCCGAAGAACAGCGGGCCATCGATGCGGTACAGCGTCACGCCTTTCGGCACCTCGACCCCGGCGTACTGACCCCCGGCGCCGATCAGCTTCGCGTTCGAGACCTCGGCCATGCGGCGCATGAAGAGCACCGCCGCGAGCATCACGCCGACCGTCACCGAGACCACCATGTCGAACACCACGGTGAGCACGAAGCACGAGCTGAGCACCGCCAGATCGCTGCGGGGCGCGATGCGCGCCATGTGGATGACATGGCGGAACTCGCTCATGTTCCAGGCAATGACCAAGAGCAGCGCTGCCAGCGAGGCCATGGGCAAGTGACCCAAGAGCGGCGCAAGCGCCAGCACCGCCGCGAGCACGAACAGCGAGTGCGTGAGCGCCGCCACCGGCGAGCGGCCGCCATAGCGGATGTTGGTGGCGGTGCGCGCGATGGCGCCAGTGGCGGCAAACCCGCCGAAGAACGGCACGATCAGGTTGCCCACGCCCTGCGCGATCAGCTCCACGTCGGGGTCGTGATGGGTGCCGGCCATGCCGTCGGCGACCACCGCCGAGAGCAGCGACTCGATGGCGCCGAGCATGGCAATGGCGAAAGCCGGGCCTGACAGCTCGCGGATCAGCGCGAACGAGAGCCCGAGCCCCTTGCCGTCGGGTCCGGGCACCTCCCACGGCAACATCGGCAACGGCAGCGAGCGCGGGATGCCTCCGTGGGTCACGCCGTCGCTCACGTAGCTGAAGCGCCCGGCGATGGTGTCCACGTGAAAAGTGGGCAGCACCCGTGTGAGCCCGTAGGCAACCAGGCCACCGAGCGCGAGCGCCACCAGCGGTGCGGGCACCTTCTGCGTCACCCGCGGCCAGACGATCAGCACCGCCAGGGTGAGCGAGCCGATCAGCAGCTCTTGCCAGCGCAGCGTGGGCAGGGCCTTGGCCAGCGCCACCACCCGTTCGGGCGTGTGCTCGGGCATCTTCGCGACCGACAGCCCCAGGAAGTCTTTGAGCTGCAAGAGCGCGATCACCACCGCGATGCCGGCGGTGAAGCCGCTGACCACCGGGTAGGGCACGAACTGCATCAGCCGCCCGAAGCGCGCGATGCCCATGACCACCAAGAGCGCTCCGGCCAGCGTGGTAGCCAGCATCAGGCCGCCGAGGCCATAACGCCCGGAGATGGGCGTGAGCAGCACCACGAACGCCGCCGTGGGCCCCGAGACCTGGACCGGCGAGCCGCCGAGCAGGGCGATGATCGCCCCGGCGATGATCGCGGTGTAAAGGCCATGCTGGGGCGGCGCGCCGCTGGCCACCGCCAGCGCCATGCTGAGGGGCAGCGCCACCACGCCGACCACCAAGCCGGCCAGCACGTCCGAGCGCAGATCGGCTCGGGTGTAGCCCTTCCGCAGTCCCTCGCGCAGCGCCGACCCCAATCGGAGCGGCGTGGTGATGGGCAGTGAAGACGCGACTTTCGCGACGCGGCGTAGTGGCATTCTGGTCAAGAAGCGGCGAGCGCTTCTCTCCAAGCGCAGCCTTCATACGCCCTTGGGGCGCGGATGGCAAAGCCTGCTGCGGCCGCGCCCGGCGTCACGCGTCGTCTAGGCCCGGCGCGCCGCCCTCGAGCCGGCGCCGCAGCTCGGGGCCGATCGGCACCTTCTTGCCTGCGGCGTAGTCGTACAGGACCACCACGCTCTCGCCCCGGGCGACCACGGCGCCGGATTTCTGCCGGCTGGTGGCCTCGTAGCTGAGCGTCAGCGAGGTGGTGCCGACGCGGGTGGCGCGCACCGAGACGCTGATCCGGTCGGGGTAGAACACCGGCGCGACGAAATCGATGGCCTGGCGCGCCAAGATCGGGCCGGCGCCCTCTTCGCCCCGGAGCCCCGACGCGGCGAAATACTCGATGCGCGCCTGCTCGAACCAGCGGGCGTAGATCGTGTTGTTCACGTGCCCGAGGGCGTCCATGTCGCCCCACAGCACGGGGAGCTCGACGTGTACCGGCTGCATGGCCCGACCATAGCCGCGCCCGGGCGATCGAGCGAGCGCCGGGCGACGGGCTCTGGTACGACGGTGCCCCCAAAGAGGCCCGATGCCCATCCTTCCTCGCCAGCTGCCCGACGAGATCGCGCGCCGCGCGCTCGGTCATCTCGAACAGGTCGTCGCCATCGATTCCGCGAGCGACGAACGGTCACCCACCCTGCCGAGCACCGTGGGCCAGGCCAAGCTGTCCGAGCACCTGGCGGGGTTCTTCTCCGAGCTGGGCGCTTCGGTCGAGCGTGACGCGAACGCCAACCTGGTGGCGTCCTTCGCGGGCCGCGGCGCCGCTGCGGGGGCCGCTCCGCTGGCGCTGCTCATCCATCTCGACACGGCGCGCGGCACGCGAGCCGTCGATCGGCTCGACGCCGTGCCCGGTTGGGACGGGCGCACCGTCGCTTATCCCGCCAACCCGCGGCTCGAGGTCGACGTGGCGAACTACCCGTCGCTGTCGGCCTTCGTCGGTCAGACGCTGCTGCACGGCCCGGGGGACGCACCCTTCGGTCTGGACGACAAGCTCGGGCTCTGCCACCTGATGACGCTTGCCTGGCTGTTGCGCGAAAACCCCGATGTTGCGCACCCTCCGCTGATCCTCGTCGGCCGCCCAGACGAAGAGATCGCGCGCATGGCGGCCGTGAAGGGGCTCGCCGAGCTGCTGGCGGAGCGCGGCGTCCGGAGCGGCTTCACCATCGACGGCATCGAGCCCTACGAGATCAACGTTGCCAACTTCAACGGCTCGCGGGGCTCGGTCTGGTTCACGCCCCAGCCGGGCAGCGTGCCCCAGTGGCCGGCGTTCACCCTCACCCTGGGCGGCGTGAACACCCACGGCGCCACGGCGAAGGCCGAAGGGCACCGGCCGGCCACGCGCCTCGGCGCCGAGCTTCTGGCGTGCCTCGCGGCCCGCGGCCTGGTGGGTGAGTCGGTGGTGCTGGCGTCGTTCGCGTCCGACACGCTGCGCGACTGCGACGCCGAGCTCACGGTCTACGTGCGCGACGACGGCGCCCACGCCGCGCTCAGCGCGGCCCTCGACGAGATCGTGGGCCCCCACGTCCCCCG
>Ga0138256_10000858_pt1 | contig 32887 bp, 29 predicted proteins | sample KNB2016incub_MG_FD_105486 | JGI IMG/M metagenome (GOLD analysis project Ga0138256, IMG submission 105486) | Active sludge microbial communities from wastewater in Klosterneuburg, Austria - KNB2014incub_MG | ecosystem: Engineered > WWTP > Activated sludge > Unclassified | place: Austria... | reverse complement strand
GGGACCCCTTCGAGCTCGGCCACCCGGCGTCCGACCGTGGACTTTCCCGTGGCCATGAAGCCATTGAGCAAGAGTGGCCGCGCCATCGAGCGCACGTTGCCAGAGCTCGATGCGCGCGGCCACTGTCGCGCCTGCCCACGTGGGCTAGTCTCTGGACCCCGCCTTGGACGATCTGGTCATTGTTCCCACCGATGCCGGTGTCGCGCTCCGGGTTCGGGTCAAGCCCCGCGCCTCGAAGAGCCGGGTGGTGGGCGTGCGCGACGGCGAGCTCGAAGTCGCCATTTCAGCGCCGCCGGTGGATGGCGAGGCCAACGCCGAGCTCACTCGGTTCATGGCCAAGATCCTGGGCGTGTCTCGCGGGGCCGTGGCCGTGCTGCGTGGCGAAGCCTCGCGGCACAAGACGGTGTCCGTGCGCGGAGTCGACAGCGATGCCGTCCGGCGTATGCTGACGAAGGCCGTCCCATGACCTTGCAGTTTCACAAATACGAGGGGCTCGGGAACGACTTCGTCGTGATCGACGCACCCCACGACGACGCCCTGCAGAGCGAGCGGGTCCGCGCGCTGTGCGATCGCCACTTCGGTGTCGGCGCCGATGGCGTGCTCTTGGTGGTGCCGCCGAGCAGCGCCGGTGCGCGCGCGCGCATGGTGGTGCTCAACGCCGACGGCACGCGCCCCGAGATGTGCGGCAACGGCATTCGATGTGTCGCCCTTCACCTGGCGCGGCTCGACGGCGCGGGCGCCATCAGCTACGCCATCGATACCGATGCGGGTCCGCTGGCCTGCGAGGTCGAGCGCGAGGGCGATGCCGGCTGGGTGCGCGTGGGCATGGGTCGCGGGCAACTCTTGGGCGAGCACCGCGTCGACTTCGAACAGCGGGTGGTCGCGTTCACCCGCGTCTCGATGGGGAACCCCCACGCCATCTCGTTCGACGAGCCCCTCGACCCGGCTCATGCCGACCGCCTCGGCCCCGCCGTCTCGGCCGGGTTCGCCGAGGGCAGCAACGTGGAGCTGGCTCAGCAGACTGGCGACGCCGCCTTCGACCTGGTCGTCTGGGAGCGGGGCGTGGGGCGGACGCTGGCCTGCGGGACCGGGGCCGCGGCGACGGCGGTGGCTGCGGCGGTGAGTGGGCGGGCGAAGTACGGCATTCCGATGGCCATCACCTTGCCGGGCGGTCCGCTGGAGATCACCGTGTCCGAGGGGGCACTGGAAGTTTCGATGCGCGGTCCGGCTCGCCGGGTGTTCAGCGGCCAGACGAGTGCATGACACCCCTCGACGCCGAATCGGAGCACGCCTAGACCGGCGGTGTGCCCGACAAGAAGAAGATCGCGATCATCGGGGGGGACGGCATTGGCCCGGAAGTGACCCGTGAGGCGACACGGCTCTTGGAGCAGTACGAGCGTCGCGGGCTCCCCATCCAGCTGTGGCAGCTGGACCTGGGCGCGGAGCGATTCCTTCGCGACGGCACGACCATGCCGAAGGAGATCTTCATCGCCATCCAGCGCGAGTGCTCGGCAGTGCTGCTCGGGGCGCTGGGTGATCCGCGGGTGCCCAGCATGGAGCACGCGCGCGACATCTTGTTCGGGTTGCGTTTCGGCCTCGACCTGTACGCCAACATCCGCCCGGTGAAGGCCCTGGGTGATCGCGTGGTGCCGCTCAAAGGTCGCGGAAAGAAGGACGTCGACTTCGTGGTGTTCCGCGAGAACACCGAGGGCGTGTACGTCGGCGTGGGCGGACAGGTGAAGCGCGGCACGCCGGACGAGATCGCGATCAACGAGGACGTGAACACCCGCAAGGGCGTGGAGCGCATCATCCGGGCCGCCTTCGAGTTCGCGAAAGCCAGCGGGCGCAAGCGCGTGCACATGGCCGACAAGTCCAACGCCATGCGCCACGCCCACGAGCTCTGGCTTCGCGTCTTCGACGAGGTTCGCCGCGAATACGCTGACCTTCAGGCCACCCACGTCTACATCGACGCGCTCTGCCTCTACATGGTGCAGGACCCGAGCCAGTTCGACGTGGTGGTCACCAACAACCTGTTCGGGGACATCGTCACCGACCTGGGCGCGGCCTTCCAGGGTGGCCTGGGCATGGCCGCCAGCGCCAACGTGCACCCCGCCGTTCCCGGTCGCGTGGGGCTGTTCGAGCCGGTCCACGGCTCGGCGCCCCCCCTGGCCGGGAAGAACGTCGCGAACCCGTTCGCAGCCCTGCTCACGGTGGGCATGCTGCTCGCGCACCTGGGCTGGCCCGAAGAAGAGACCCGCATCGAGACCGCCGTGGCCGACGCCCTCGAGGCCGGCAAGTGCACGGCAGACGTCGGGGGAACGCTCAGCACCGAGGCGGCCGGCGCAGCGGTGCGGGAGCGGCTTTCGCTGGGCTGACCCGCCACTGGCGGCACGAGGATCCGAAAAATAGGGCTCTTCGCTGGCCTGTGATAGGCCCCAGGCGATGATCGAGGTCGAGGAGGCTGAACGTCAGTCTGCCCATCCCCGGATGTCCCAAGCGCGGGCCGAATTCGTGGGAACGCTGGGCCGCCGCCTTGCGGCGCTGCGGAACACGCTTCATCAGCTCGAAGACGATCCGGCCAGTCGCGAGCGCCGGGACATGCTGCTGCGGCGGGTCCACGCCTTGGGCTCCGCCGCCCGAGTTCTGGGCTTCGAGGGGGTCGCCGAGGCGCTGGAGGGCGCCGAGGGGGCGCTGGGGCGCAGCGCCGGCGGCGGTCCCGTCGCCTCGACGGATCTCGCCGAGGTCTCCCGCGCCATCGACGTCTTGCCGTCCATCGCCTGGGGCGCGAAGCCCCCTCCGACCAGCGAGCTGGCCGAAGACGCCGACGTGCTCGGCAGCGGTTGGCCCCTCTGCATCTTGGTATACGGGCCAGCCGCGCTCCAGAGCTCGCTGTCCGCGGCCGAGGACGAGATGGTCGAGGTGGAGCTGGCGGCGGACCCCGAGGGCTTCCGCGACCTGGCCGAACGGGTCGGCCCCGACGTCGCCGTGATCGACGGCGATCTGCGTGAAGCCCGCGAGATCATCGACAACCTGGCGCACGACCCGAACGTGCCGTCGTTCCCGGTGGTGGTGGTCGGCTCGTTCGACCACCCCGAGGCAGCCACCGCCTTCGTCTCGCTCGGGGCGTCGCGGGTGCTTCCCAAACCGGTCGGCCCCGACTCGCTGTGGCGCGCCGTGCTCGAGGTCAGCCGGCACTCGACGGGGCTGCGCGCGCCGCGCGAGCCGATTGGCGACGTCACCGTCGACGAGCTGGCGCAGCGCATCACGGCCGAGATCCGCCGCGGCCTGGTCGAGGGCGTGGACCCGGCGAGCGCACGGGTCAGCGTGCCGCTGGGTGAGGGAACCGACGTGCTGGCGGCGGTGTGGGGCGCCGTGGCGCGGGTGCGCGAGCTTCTGACCATGCGCTCGCGGGGCGGAGTCCGCTTCACCTCCGGCGGGCCCGAGGGTGCCGTGCCGCTGGCCCCCTGGACGGGCCCCGAGCGACGCGCCGGCGAGCGCGGCACCGGGCTTCGTCGGAGCGACGGCGTGCGCCTCGAGGGTCGGCGCGCGGTGGTGGTGGACGACGACCCAGCGGTGGTCTGGTTCCTGAGCGGGCTCTTGCGCACGTCGGGGGTCGAGGTGGCCGAGGCGCACGACGGAATCACCGCGCGGCAGCTGGTGCTCGACACCATGCCCGATCTGGTGGTCAGCGACGTGCTGATGCCGGGTATCGACGGCTTCACGCTGTGTCGCGACATCAAGCGCGACGTGGCGGTGCGCGACGTCCCCGTGATCCTTCTTTCGTGGAAAGAGGATCTGCTCCAACGGGTGCGTGAGCTGGGCGCCGGCGCCGACGGCTACCTGCGAAAAGAGGCCGCGGCGTCCACCGTGCTCTCGCGCATCCGCGAGGTGATGCGGCCGAGGGCTCGCGTCGAGTCGCGCCTGGCTGCGGGTGGTGAAGTGCGCGGGCGGCTCGACGGACTGACCACGCGGACGCTGCTCGAGATCGCTCGACGTCACCAGCCGAGCTCCCGCATCACCGTGCGCGACTCGGTCTATCTGTACGAAGTCGAGATGCGGAGCGGCGAGCTTCAGTGCATCACCCGCACCTCGAGCGACGGATCGTTCGAGCGCGGCGCGCGGGTGCTGGACGCGTTGATCGGCGTCAGTGCCGGCCGGTTCGTCGTCGCGCCCAGCACGGCGCACGCGCGCCAGGACTTCAGCGGATCTCTCGAAGAGCTGCTCAAGCCACGCATTCGACGGGCGCGGGCCCTTGCGCGTCTGTTCCAGGGCAGCGAGATCGACCACCTGGATTCGGTGCTGATCGACGTCGACACCGTCGGCGCCTATCTGGACGCCACACCCGAGCCGGCTCGGGGCCTGTTCGCACGCTTGCTCGAGGGAAGCGGGCCCCGGGCACTCCTCGAGGCCGCCCCGGCCCAGCGCTATTTCCTGGAGCAGGTGCTCGCAGACATCGCGCGGCGGGGTGCGGTGGTCGAGGTGACGCGCGACGGCGAAGTCGTCGACCTCGACGCGCCGTCGCCCGCGTCGAGCGCGCCGCCGGAGCAGCCCGCGCTGGACGCTTCACCGGCCCCGCTGTTCACGCTGGACCTGTCCCCTGCGCCGCCCGACGTGGCCGATGCCGTGCAGCGGTGGGAGCAGCCGGATGTCGTGGTTCGCGAGGCGTCGCTGCCTCTGCCGCTCAGTCGCTCCGTGACGCCTGTTCCCGTGATGATGCCCGCGTCGGCCGACGGCGGGTTCGGAGAAGAGCCGCGCACGGCGCCCGGAATGGGCCCCGTGTCTCTGCCGCTGCAGCGCGAGGCCGAGCCGCCCCCTCCGGAGCCCGTGAGCGGCGCACCCGAGAGCGACGCGGCGCCATCGGAGTCGGAGCCACCCGAACACAGCGCACCCGAATCGCCTGCACCTGGAGACCCCACGATGAACGCCGAGCCCGCCCTCGAGACCGCCCGCTCCGAAGAGCTTGCCCGAGCCGAGGCCCCTGACGACGACGACGAGGAAGCCATCTCGCTGGTCAGCCAGCGCGAAACGCAGACCCCCGAGACCTTGCGCGTCGACTCGTCGCCGAAAGCGGCGCGCGCCGCGGCCGAGGCAAAAACCGAGGTCGCCGCGACGCTGCCGTCGGCGCGGCCGATCGAGTTTCCTCGCAAGAAATCCGGCCCCGCTTCGGCCCCGCCGACCAAGCCTGCGGCCCGCCCCGCGGCCGCCCCGCAGGCCGCCGATCCGAAGATGGGCTTCGGCAAGATGTTGCTCCTGACTGCGGGTGCCGCCGCGCTGGCGTTCGGGGGCATCACCTTGGTCCGCACTCACTTGCTCGGCCCCGCCGCCGAGCCCGCAGTCGCCACGGCGCCGGCCGAGAGCGCCGCGCCGCCGCTGGCCAAGCCCAAGCCCCCGCCCGGGCTCGAGCTCGTGGTGACCGAGCAAGGCATCGAGGTCGGCACCAACGTCTCGAACGACAAGGGCGTGATCGACGTCAACCCGGGGGAAAACCACCCGGTGTACGTGGACGGGGCGTTCGTCGGCCGCGGTCGTCGCAAGGTACCGGCCGCGCCCGGAGCTCACCAGGTCGTGGTCAAGGCGCCGGCGGGCGATGCCAGCCTTCAGGTGGACGTGAAGGTCGGCCGCCGCTTCGTCGTAGCCCCCGCAGCACCCGCGCCCTGATCGTGCCCGGCGCGCGCTTTCGGGGTATGCGGGCGACGGTGCTCTGGCGACCTCTAGCTCCGTTCGCGCTCGCGCTGCTCGCTTCGGCGTGCGACCCGAAGGTCGAGCGCGCTCCGGACGGAGGCCCACCCGAGCCCTCTGCCAGCGCCGCCCAGGGCACGGCGCCAGCGCCGGCGCGCGAGAAAGTCGACCTCCTCGAGCGACTGCCCGGTTGCGAGGTTCGCCATCGGGGGTTCTTGCTGGATCTGGGCGTGGCGGCGGCCCACGCGCGGCGCGGTTTCCGCGCTGAGCCGACCGACGACGTGGTCGACGCGGAGCGCGAGGGATCGACGGTCGCGCGGATCATGGTGCCGCGCATCAACTACGAGATCCCCCTCGACGAGGCGCAGGAAGAGACCGAGCTGAGCCTCAGGCTTCGACCCGGCGCCGCGCGCTCGGTCACGGCAAGCCTGGGAGATCGGCGGCTTGGAACGCTGAGGCTCGCCGCAGGCGAGACCCGCACGGTGGCCTTTCCCGTGCTCAAGGCCGCGCTGGCGGCCGGGCGCTACACCCTCAGCTTGAGCTTCTCCGGGCGCCCGCGGGGGTCCACGGAACCGCTGGCCGAGATCGACTGGGTTCGGCTCGGCCCCCCGGACGAGAACCTTGCCAGCTACTCCGCGCCGACGCTGCGTGACGTGATCACCGATGCCGTGCTGGACGGCGCTCCGCGCAGAGCGCTGACCTTGCGCGCACCGGCCTCGGTTCGCTGTCGCGTGGTGGTCTCACCCGGGACCAAGCTCGAGTCCGACGTCGGGTTCTGGGGTGACGGGCGCGGCGCGCTCGACGTGCGTGTGCTGAGCGACGGGGACACTCCGACGGTGCTCGCCGAGCGCAAGGTGACGGGCGGCCCCGGCGCCACGTGGACCTCCCTGAGCATCGATCTGCGCGACTACGCCCTGCAAACGGTCTCGATCGAGCTGCGCGCGGTCGAGACCACCAAGGGCGGCCGGGTGCTGTTCGGCGACCCCGTTCTGACCCGCACCGCCGAGGTCAGCGCGATCCCCGAGGCATCGACCGTGGTGCTGTTCGTGTCCGCGGGTACCGATCGCAAGAGCGTGCCGCCCTGGGGCCCCAGCGCGGGGATGAGCACGCTGAGCGAGCTGGCGCGGGTCGGCGCAGCCTTCTCGAACTACCGCGTGCCCACCACGGTGCCCGCGGCGGTGGTCGCGTCGCTCATCACCGGCGAGCCGCCGCACGTTCACGCGCTCGAAGACCCCGCCGCCCGTCTGCCCAAGGCTGCCCGGACGTTGGGCGAGTTGCTCAAAGAGGCCAGCGGTCGGACGGGGATGTTCACCGCGGTTCCCGCCAGCTTCTCGGCCTTTGGCTTCGACGCGGGCTGGGACCGCTTCGTGCAAGTCTCGCCGGTGCAAGACATCGACGCGACCCAGCCGATCCTGGCGGCCGCGCGCTGGCTCGACGACGAGCTGCGCGACGGGGACACTGGCCGCCGGCTGCTGGTCATCCACGCGCGCGGAGCGCATCCGCCCTGGGACGTGAGCCGTGAAGAGGCGGCGCTGCTTCCGCCCGAAGAGTACAGCGGGCCCCTCGAGCCGCGCCGTGGCGGCGTTGCCCTGGCGCGCCTGCGCACCCAGCGTCGCGGTCAGAAGAAGCTGGGTGACGACGACTGGGCCCGGCTGCGGGCGCTCACGCACGCCTCGCTGGTGAAACAAGACGTCGCGCTCGGCCAGCTGGTCGCGGTGCTCAAGAAGAAGGGCACCTGGGACTCGACGCTCTTCGTGTTCGTGGGCGATGTGGCGCCTGGCGAGCCGCCGGGCACGCCGTTCGACCCTGCGGGCGAGCTGGACGAAGAGCGCCTACAGGTTCCCCTGCTGGTGAAGTTCCCCGGCGGGAAGTTCGCGGGGAAAGAGCTGCAGACCCCGGCCACTGCGGTGGACGTCGGCGCGACCATCTTGCGGGCGCTGAAGCTGCAAGGGGGCGCGGCCGGCAATGACCTGTTCGCCGCCGCCGACGGCGTCGAGCCGCTGGCGGGGCGCGGGCTGGTAGCCGCGCTGGGCGACCGCTACGCCACACGCCTTGGCCCGTGGCTCTTGCGCGGCACGCTCACCAAGGTGCCCACTCTGTGTCAGCTCGACGTCGACCCGGCGTGCGTCAACGACGTATTCGCGCAGAAGCCCATCGCGGGCTGGGCCGCGTGGCAGTGGACGTTCGATGCGTTCATGGCCAACGCCGTCCGCCGCGTGGCGCCGCGCGAGCCGGCCAGCATCGACCCCGACACCGGAGCCGCGCTCACGGTCTGGGGCGACATCTGAATCAGCGACTCACGACCGGTGGGCTCTTCAAGAGCTGAAGCAGCGGATCGACCACGTGGGCCTGCACGTTGTCGCCCACCGAGTTGGTCTCTTCGTAGTGGTCCCCAGGGGAATACTCGTCCAGGTAAGGGTTCGTGGGGTGCAGCTTGAAGTCGTAGTCCGGCACCAAGTACCCGATCTGGTCCTGCATCAGCCCCACGGCCCAGCGGTACTTGACCTGGGGGTCGCGCGCCCGATCGATGATCTTGTCGCGGTCCATCTGATCGATCGACGGCGGCCCGTCATCGCACTGCGAGTACCCGTCCTTGCCGCAGCTCGGGTGGGTCTTCGGGTCGTTCAACACGAAGTATGGCTTGGGCGTGAACGGATACGGCGCATCGAGCGCGCTCTTGCCTTCCGGCGTGGCCAGCAAGAGCTCGGCGTGCAGCTCGCCCGGGAACCCGATCAGCTCGGCGGGTCCGATGTCGATCGCGGCAATCTGGCTGCGCACCGACGGCAGGTTGCCTTCGCCGATCTCCAAGCTCGGATCGTAGAAGTACCCGTCCCTGGGGAAGAGCTGCTGGGCGAGCGCGATGTGATAGCCGCGGTTCCGGATCTCGACGTAGATCTCGCGCGCGCGGAAGCCGAGGGCAGCGGTCTCCAGCGTCTCCGCACCCTGGGTCAGCGCCTCGTGCGCGTACACCGCGAGCAGCCGACCGTTGTTGTAGGCGCGCTCGAGCCCCGGCGGCACCGGGTTGCCCTCGAAGTCGGTGTGGTTGACCTTGCCCGGGCCCACCTGACCGCCCAGCGGCCCGTTGAAGAAGATCGCCACCCCGCCCACGCCGGCGCGCTTCATCAGCGATTTTCCGGCGGCGCTCTTCACGTCGAGCCCCTTCTCGACTCCCTCGCGCAGGGTGTGGACGTAGTCGGCGCTGGTCAGCAGGTTGTCGTCGCCGCCGAACTCCGGGTGACTGGTGAAGTTGATCAGCGTGGCCACCGTCGCGTGATCGTCGGTCGCCACGAAGCGGATCACCCGGAGCTCGTTGTCGATCACCACCGGGTCACGGGTGTCGCTGACGAATGCCGCGGTACCGTGCCCCTTGGGGTCGGTGCCCGCGATGTGGCCATCGACCTTCGACGCGCCGAACTGGAGCTGCACCGGCTCGAGGGCGGCGTTGGCCTTGGACAGCGCGGCGGCCGTCTTCTCGCGAATCAGCGCGTTGTACTCGGCCTTCACCCCGCTCTTCGAGTCGTTGGGACCCCAGATCCCCATGGTGTCCTGGGTCTCGTGCACGTGGGACGACGCCACGGCCACGAAGTCCAGATCCAGCTCGGGATACTTCTCGGCGATGAGCTTCCGCGTCGCTTCGACCTCGCTGTAGAACCAGCCCACCGAGTCCACCGAGCAGAGGCCGATCTTGGTGGCTCCCCGCTTCATCACCGCGCAGCGCACGCTGGTGGCGTCGGCGTTGCCGGTCGCCGGCCGACCCGTGCCAAAGCCGGCGATCCACGTGCACTTCATCGGGTCGACCGCGGTGCAGGTCGTGACGTCCGACAGATCGCACGAGCCCTTCTTCACGCACTTGTCGCCGCCCATCGGGTCGAAGTAGTTGTGACCCTGGTTCTGGGGCGCGAAGGCGACCACGTGGTCCACCTGTGGCGTGATGTCCTCGACCGCCGCGCCGGCGTAGAACGTGGCGTCGTCGCTGGGCTTGCACGTCGGGTCGCCCGGGCAGCGCAGGTCGCAACCCACCTCGACGTTGTGCTCGCTGCCAGCGGGCTCTTTTTCGCAGTGGCCGCTTCCGCCCGACGACGCCACCTCGGCGTCGTCGCCGCACGCCTGAGTCAGCAACAAGGTTCCAGAGCCCAGCGAGAGCACACCCAGCGCCGCTACCCACCGCATGCGCGCCAGGTTACGCGAGGTCAGGGCTCGACCCAAATCGGATTGGTGAAGCCGAAGGGCGTCGTGCCGTCGCGGGCGGCGTTGGGCAGGCCGCGCTCGCCCTGGGCGGTGACCACGAAGAACGTCGGTCCGTTCACCGGCAGGTCGAAGGTCTTCTCGAGCCGGAGCGGCCGTCGCGACCTGGGTATCTGCTGCCAGACCACCCGCTTGGCCTGCGCGCCCTCCAGGATCTCCAGCGCGCGCACGTCGATCCACGGCGCAGCCCGGACCACCACGCGCAGCCGGGCAGTCTTGCCCCGCGCCGTCTCGCCCGGGCCCTTGCCCTCGATGCTGGCTTCGATGATCGGCCCGCTGGTCACGATGGCGCGGCCGGCCTTGAGCGCGGCCAGCACGTCCGCCTGCTTGGCCGAGACGTCGTCGGCGTCGGAGCTGGCGCGGCCGTAGCGGATGAGCGTGCGGGGCAGACCAGGATCGAGGAACGCCAGCGAGTGCGAGTCGCTGCTGCCGGTCGCCGCATAGCGATGGCCGCGCCCGAGCAGGTGCATCCAATCGGCCAGCACCTTCTTCACGGCCTTCAGGTTCCAGGCGTCGTCGCCGTTGTAGACCTCGAGCGTGTCGAATTTGGGGTCGTAGCCCGCCACCTTCATCTCACCCGTGGCGTCGTCGATCTGGTGATAGGTGAAGTAGCCGAGCTTGGGGTCGAGCCGCGGGTGATTGACCTGCAGCACGCCCCCGGGCGACGCCCGGCGCGCGTCCGCGAAGAGCTCACCCGGCGTCACGTCCACGTAGCGGACGTTGTCGCCGACCTTCAGCGGAAACACGTTGAAGTGGCCGAAACGCCGCCCCAGCGTGCTGACCTCGCTGCCCACCACGGTCGAGAGCTTGCTGCTCAGGAGCCCGCGCTGCTCGAGCCAGCGGACCGTGGGCGCCAGATCCGTCACCACGTAGTGATCGGTCGCGACGGCGAATTCCACGCCCTCGGCGGCGATGGCCACCACCCGCTCGGGCAGCCCGATGTCGGCGTCGACGCTGGGCGCCTGGTGCAGGTGCAGATCGGCGGCGATCCAGCCCGGAGTGTCGATCACGCGGGGCAGCCGGGCCTCGATCGTGGCTTCGGCTCCGGCGCGGATCGTCACGCTCTTCTCGAAGGCATCGCGCTCGATGCCGGCGGTGATCAGCAAGCGATAGCGCCCCGGCGCGAGGGCGCGCGACACCTGCCCGTTGCCGGTCCAGAGGAAGCGATCGGAGCCGTCGAGGTCTCCATCCGGGGGAAAGACGGCGTCTTTGTCCCCCTCGCGATCGACCCGTAGCTTGGCCGCGATGGGTCTTCCGCCCTCGTCGCGCACCTCGACGCGCAGTGTGCCGGGGTTCGCTAGCGGCGCCGGCTCGGCCACCGGGATCTTCTCGAAGCCGAGCTCGCGGCTGACGGTGACGCTCTCACCGGCCGCGATCTTGCCCTTGAAGAACAGCGCGGTCAGCGCCCCCTGAAAGCCTGGTTGCTTGGCCGAGGTGTAGTCGAGCCACATGGGCTTGCCCGGCCCGGGGCGTAGCATCAAGTCGCCGCCGGCCCCGCGCCGCCCCACCCACTTGGCCGCGCCCTCGTACTTCAGCCGCGGCTGCCCCAGGCCTTCGACGTAGTAGCGGGTGTTGCCCCACTTCACCTCGTCGCCCAGCTCGATGGGGCCGGACGCCGCGCCGCCTTCGACGCTGAAGGTGGTCGTGATCGTCAGGCGGGGCTCCCGCGGGTGGAGCCGATGCACGGTGCGCGTCCGATAGCGGACGCCCTCGAGCACCGCCACGCCCTCGACCTCGATGCCGTCGGTCAGGGACGACACGCGCGAGGCCAGCGCCGGCGCGCTCTTGTCGCCGAAGCGCACGATGGGGTGAACCTGCCAGAGGGCGTCGATGTCGGTCAGCGTGCCGAGCTGGGCGGTGGTGGGCAAAACGGGCCGATTTCGCCAGAAATCGACCAGAAACCCGTCGGTCTTGCGCACCACGGCGGTGACCGCCGGGTTCTCCAGCGTGGGATCGCCGGCGCTACCGAACACGCGCAGCCGGGCGGCCGCGTCGTGCTTGGTCAGCGCGCGCGGCCGCACCCCCGGCGCGTCCGCCGACGTGGCCGACGCGCTGACCAGCAGAAGACCGACGAGCCCGAGTGCGACGCGCTTCACTTCCGCGCTGCTTTACAACAGCGGAAGCTGGTCTGCGAGCCGGCGTAGATCTCGCTGTGGCTCTCGGTGGCGGCCCGACAGCGGTTGCGCCCCGTCAGCCACCAGCCGCCGCGCAGGATCGAGCGCCAGGGCGGATCGCGGCTCCCGCGGGTCGTCCACTCGTCCACGTTGCCCACCAGGTCGAACACTCCGAACGGGCTCTTGCAGCGCGGCAGCGAGTCGGTGGCCACGCGCTGATCGCGGAGCTTGGCGCGCGGGTCGAACAGATCCGCGCGATCGTGATTGCAGGCGGCGCCGTCGCGCACGTACCCATAGGGGTAGGGCAGCGCCTCCGGGCCCTCGCAGGCGAATTCCCACTCTTCTTCGCGGCACAGGCGCTTGTCCATCGCGGCGCAGATGTTCTGCGCCTCGCCCCACGACACGTTCACCAGCGGCAAGGACCAGCCCTTGGGCGTGTATTCGTAGCGGTCGATGCAGTAGCGCATGGCCTGCCGCCCGCCGGTGCACACGCTGGGCGCCTTGAACTCCGCGCAGGAGCGCTGCGGCTCTTGCCCGGGCACCTCCAGCCAGCGCAGGCACTGCTGCTCGGGCACCAGGCAGCGCTGCCCGTCGACCAGCTCCATGTCCGTGGGGCACGCCGCGCCCTCGGGCTCGTAGGGCGGCGGCGCGGGCTTGGGCGGCAGCGGCGCCCCCGGATCGTCGAACGAGCGCAGCCCGGTGGGTGCTGGGCTCTGGGCGCTGCCCGGGCTCTGCACGCTGGCGGCGATCACCGCCGGCGGCTCTTGCTTCAGTGCGGCGGCGTCGGGCTCGAGGCAGCAGCGGAAGCCGGTGGTGAAGTCGTGATACTTCTCGCCGTGCCGCTCGGTGACGTAGGCGCAACCGTCGCCGTTCTCGGTGGCGTCCAGGTAGTGGCCGCCCATGAGCAGAGGCTTCGGGCCCCGCGTCCACTCGAGCAGGTTGCCCACCAGGTCGTGCACGCCCTCGGGCGTGACGCAGGCTTCGAACGCCGCCGCCGGTGCCACCGTGGACGCGATCTGGTTGATGCGCGCGTCGTTCATGTTCCACGAGTCGACCGGCCGCCGGCCGCCGTGCAGCAGCATCATTGGGTGCGCGCCGCCCTGCTCGGTGTTGCACGCGCCCGCCTTCTCGCTGGCGCCGTACGGATACTTCCGCTTGGGCTTCTTCGCTCCCATGCAGGCGTCGACCCATTGCAGCGTGGTGCAGAGGCGCCTGCCGGCCCGGGTGCAGGCCTGGTCCGCCTCTTCCATCGAGATGTAGGCCTGAGGCACGACCCCGGGTCGGCTCTCGGCACTGACCTTCTCGTGGGTCACGGCGTGGTAGGGCGAGTGGTCCTTGCCGTCCTCACCGCGAGTGGTCGCTTCCCAGCGATCGATGCAGAAGCGCTGGTCGATCAGCGCCATGTCGGGTGGGCAGACCGAGCGGGGCTCCGACTTGACCGCCGCGGGCACCGTCTGGGGCTCGGCGGCCACCGGCTCGGGCGCTGGTGCCGCCGCGCGCTCGGGCGGGGGCGCAGCCGGCTCGGGCGGCGGCGGCCCAGCAGCGGGCTCGCTGCAGGCCACCATCAAGAGTCCGACCAGCCAGCGGGGCATCGTGGCGGAAGGATCCCCCGCGACGACGCGATGCGCCAGTTATCGGCAAGTCGGTCACATGGCGGCTTGCCGAGCGCCGCCCCGGCGCGGGGACGCCTACCCCAACGCCGTGAGCTCGGGCCAGTGCAGCGCGTGGCCCAGCGCGCGCTTCACCTCGACGTGCCGGCGAGCGGCGAGCCTGCCGGCGGGGGCGTCCAGGCAACTCGTGGGAACACTGCGGAGCGTGTCGAGATTGGCGACGCACGCTCGCCTCAGCCCCTCGCGCTCGCCGAGCGCGACCTCTTGTGGAATGCCGCGCACCGTCGTCGTCACCTCGACCACCAGCACGCGAGCCAGGTAGGCACACGCGCTGGTGCGGCTGAGCAGCAGCACGGGACGCCGGCCAGCGGGCTCGGGAAGGCGTGCCCACCAAACGTCGAACTGGTGCGGCTCACGAGCGCTCACGCCACGCGCTTTCTTCGCTTCGCGCGGCGTGGCCCTCGCGTGGGAGGCCTCGTCTCGGCGAGCTCGTTGGCCGGGTCCCAGCCCAGGAGATCTCCGGGCTCCACCGCGCCTGAGAGCGGCTGCTCGCGGTAGGCGCTCTGGGTCTCGCGGTCGAGCTCGAGGTCGATGGCCCTGCGGATGGCCCGTCGCACGAAATCAGCCCGGACGCGCAGCTTCGCAGGTGCGACGCGCTCCAGGTCCCGCGCCGAACGATCGTCGAGCTCGATCAGGATCTGCTTCATATAGAACTCTATATACCACGGGGCGCCGTGGCTGGGTCTCGGGCCTCGCTCAAGCGGCCGTCGGCTGAGGCCGGGACGGGACGCGGCCGGGTTGCTGGGAAAGCTCCCGCGCCTTCCAGAACGCTGCCTGATCCTCCGGCGGAAGGTAGCGGACCAGGTCCTCGGCCAGCGCGGCCAGCGCCTCACCCCCCGGAGCGAGTGCCGCCACCACGACCATGAGCGGCGGCGAGTCGCCATCCAGCTTGGCCAGCAGGCTCTTCGGAGGCTGACCGGCGCAGCACAGGTAGTAGAGGGCGGCCGCACGCTCGGTCAGGGGCGCGAGCTCGTAAGAGGCCACGGCCAGCGCCTGCTGGGGTTCGATGTCGGTGCCGCGATAGGGGCCGCGCTGGGTCGCCAGCGAGCGAATGCGGCGCAGCCAGCCGTCGAAGTCGAGGCCCCCGCGGGCCAGCGCGCTGCACGCACCGAGGGGCCGGCCTGCGAGGCGCGGCAGCTCTGCGAAGGCCGCGAAGCAGGCGTCGGGGCTGAAGTAGCAGACCCGCGCGAGCACCTGCCCGCGTTGGTCCTTCAGCGCCAGGGTGTTGGCGCGCTCGACATCGATCGACGCGATCCGCGTGAAAGGCACGTAGCTGCGGCGGCCCGTGATCCAGTGGCGGACGCGGAGGCCGCCGCGATCGAACTTGCGCGAGATCCAGGGCTGCCGGCGGGCGATCTCGGAAACTCCCGTGCCTGCAGCGACCGCCAGCCAGAACCAGAGACTGAAGTCCATCGCTCCCCCTATCGGCGTGGGGGGTGGGCCAGTTGCGGGCTTTGTCTACTCGAAGACACGAAAAAGCCCGCCTCACTCGAACGGCTCGAGCACGGTCACGCCTACGCCTGGCGCGTCCCGGACGATCACGGCGCGACCGAAGGCCCAGAGAACGTCCTTCACTCGGTCCTGCCGGAGCTCGAGCTCGTCGGTGGCGTGCCAGACTTCGCGCCCGAGCTCCACCGCGGCGACCCACTCTGCTCCGAAGCTTCGGGCGAGCCGGCCGTCGTCGGTGGCGATGCGGCCGGATGCTCGATCCACGGCGATGCGGGGAGCGGGCCCTTCGCCCTTCCCGACGTCATTCCCCGCCTCTCGTCGGAGGTTCGGGCTCAGCCGCTCGACGCGGTCGTTCCATGAAATCCACACGCCCTGAGACGAGACCGAGAGCCTGTCTTGGTCCGGCGCGAAGCTCCGCGCGTTGCGGATGAAGTCCTCGTGCCGCGTGTACAGGCCGCGCCGGCCGAGGGTCGGAGTCAGGCGCTCGAGCCGCGACGCCTCGAACCAAGTCGAGAGCACGAGCACCTCCCCACCGTTCACAGCAACGTCGTGGAGCGGCTCCCAGAGCGACGGAACGACCGGTCCGGTCCCCCCAGTCGGAAGCGTGCGCCTGGCGATGGCCTCCCCCGTCGAGAGCCGGAAGGTCCGAAGCTCAGCCTCGAGCGCCAGGTACGTCACGGCCACGAGATCGCCGTCTGCCGCGATGGCGGGATGGGTGACCTCGCCGAGATCGACGACCTTTCGGATCCGGTCGTGATCGTCGAGGAACACCAGCTCGGTTCGCACGGCTTGCCCGATGCTGGTCCCGACGACCGCGACCATGCCGCCAGCGCCGCGCGCGATCCGGACAGTATGACTGCCGTCCGCGCCTCCAAGCTCGATCTCCGCGACGATCCTGTTGTCGAACAGATCCCACTCCAGGACCCGCGCCTTGCCGACGGGCCGAAGCTGGGCGTCGGCGCGGAACGCGCCGAGTCGTACGGTGCCCCAGGGGTGCTTATCGCTCGGCGCCTGCCCAGCCACGGCGTTGAAGTCGAACGCGCGGTGCTCGAACGAGTGGTGGTCGTACCCCAAGGCCCCATTGCCAGTGCCCCGCACCACAGCCGCGGCCGGCTGTGAGAAGCTGGACGCAAGCAGCGCCGAGAGCGCCAGCGGCGCGAGTCTCATGACTCGGCCCTCGGGCGGAACGCGCCCTGGAGGTCGTGATCGTAGGGTCCAGCCTTGCTCGAGGGGTGCACGAGGAGCCCGCCGTTCGGCAGCCGGTGCAGCGTCCCCCACTTCTTCGTGGTCTCGTCGTAGACCCACTCGGCCCGCTTCACCCCGCCGCGGTGCGGGTCGGCGCCGTGGCCGGCGCCCCAGGAGGAATCGACGGTGATGATGTGGATCTTCGTGTCTCGCCCGCCGCCGAGTCGCTCCACCGCGCGCGCGTGAAGCTCGGTGCCCGGAGGCGCGGTGTTGCGACCGTGCACGATGACCTTGTGGCCGGTCCCGTCGTCGCCGTTGACGAGGACGAGGACGTCGCCAGCGCGGACCTGCCCTGGCTCGACGCGGCGGAACAGCGGTCCGGGAAGGTTCTGGAGCCCCGACTGCTCTACCTTACCCAGACCGAAGCGCTCGCTCGCCGCGCTCCCGTTGCCGCTGCCGCGCGCGAACAGAAACGCTTGGTGCACGTAACCCGAGCAGTCCACCCCGATGCCGAAGTCCCATTGCAGCTTGCGCACGGCGGTCTCGGGGTCGAGGTGCGAGTACTTCCGAAACTCGGGTGAGTCGATCAGCGCCTGCGTCGTCTTGCGAATGGCCTCGGGGCTGCCTTTGCCGGTGGTCGCCCAGGCCGCGTCGTTGGCGATTTGGCGCCAGGCTGCAGGCCCGACCGCCTTCTCGATACCCGGCAGGTTCTTCTTGCCGATGCCGCCTTCCATGCGGAACTGTGGCGTCACGACGACCTCCCCACCGCGCACCGCGTAGGGCCCGGCGCTCGCTTTCATGAAGGCGTTCAGGCGGCTGGACAGCGCGGCCTCGCTCGGGATGCGCGAGCCGGGCCTGGGGACCGCGGCGGCGAGCGCGCTCTCGGCCCGGCTTTGCGGGGACGGCGGGCGAGGCCGCGCGGGCTCGGGTTGGGCTTCGGGGACGTAGCGGCTCGTGCGCTGAACACCGGTGACGGGCATGGTCCCCTATCGGCGTGGGGGTCGGTCGAGTTGCTGACTTCCTCTACATCACCAACCCGCCGTCCACGTCCACGCAGCGGCCGTTGAAGTAGTCGCATTCAATCACGAATTTCACGGCCAGCCAGATGTCGTTCGGCACGCCGATGCGGCCCACCGGCACCGCTGCGACCAGGGCGTCGCGGGCCTTCTGGTGCATGCCCTGGGTCATGGGCGTCTCGATCATGCCGGGGGCGATGGCGCCCACCCGGATGCCGTAGCCGGCGAACTCGCGCGCCCAGGTCACGGTGTTGGCGGCCAGCGCGGCCTTGGTGGCCACGTAGTTCGACTGCCCGCGGTTGCCGTGCCGCGACACGCTCGAGATGTTGACCACCACGCCGGGGCGGGTGCTGGCGTCGACCATGGTTCTCACCAGCTCGCGGGTCATCACCGTGGCGCCGGTCAGGTTCACCGCGAGCACGCGGTTCCAGTCGTCCATGGGCAGCGTGGTCAGCTTGCCGCTCTCGCGATCACGCTTCACCAGCAGCCCGTCGCGGATCACGCCGGCGTTGTTCACCAGCGCGTTCAACCCGCCCAGCTCGCCGGCGGCCCAGCGGGTGAAGGCCACGCAGTCCTCTTCGTTCGAGACGTCCAGGCGGCGGCGCGCGATGCCCGCGGGCAGCTCGGCGAGGCCCGCTTCGTCCACGTCGCCGGCGGCGACCGTCGCGCCGGCGGCGGCCAGCTCTTTGGCGAAATACGCGCCCATGCCCCGGCCCGCGCCGGTGACGATCACCTTCAAGTCTTGCAGTTTCATCGCGGAAAGTTCCTCAGTTGGAGAGCGCCCGACCGAACCACTCGGCGAGCTTCGGGTAGAGCTGTTTCGGGGCCGAACCGCCCACCACCGCGCCGACGTGACCGCCAGGGATGACGAGCAAGCTCTTGTCGCTGGACCCAGACAGATCGTTCAACGCCTGGGCAGCGGGCGGTGGGCAGATCACGTCCCGGTCAGTGACCACCGTCAGCACCGGGCAGCGGATCTGCCCGAGGTCCACCCTGCGCCCGGCGACGTGGTGCGTGCCCTTGGCCAGGGCGTTCGCCTGGTACAGGTCGCGGATGTACTTGCCGTAGGCCGCGCCGGGGAACGGGATGTTGGCGCTGGACCACTCTTCCAGGGCCTGGAACGCCTCCATCCGTTGCTCGTCGCCCAGGCGATCGAAGAAGCTGAGCCATTTCCCGATCTGCGCCGTCGGGCGCAGCGCAACGAACCCGCTCTGCATCTGCTCGGCGCTGACGTTGCCCGCGGCGGCGATGGCCGCCGGATCGAACCAGCGCGGATCGACCATGTGGGCCAGCATGCCGCCCTCGGCGAAGTCGATGGGGCCCGCCAGGTTGACCAGCGCGCCTACCGATTCCGGCTCGAGCGCCGCGTGGATCGCGCTCAGCGTGCCGCCGATGCAGTAGCCGAGCAGACCCACCCGGGGCGCGCCCGACTCGCGCTGCACGCGGCGCACCATGCGGCCCACGCGAGCGACGACCGCGTCCCACTCCAGGTAACGGTCTTCCGACTCGGGGACGCCCCAGTCCAGGCAGTAGACGTCGAAGCCGGCGTCCACCAGCGCCCGCGCCAGCGAAGCGCCGGGGCGCAGATCGAGCACGTACCAGCGGTTGATCAGCGACGGCACCAGCAAGAGCGGCGCGCGGCTGGGCCGCGGCGCTGCGCCTTCCGCCGAGCGGAAGCGGTACAGCGCCGCGGTGCCTTCGCGAAACAGCGTGTCACGGGGGGTCGGGGCGAGCTCCACCATCTCACCCACCCGTGCGCAGGCTTTCGCTGGTCTTCTTGACCACCTCGAGGTTCAGCTTGCGCCACTCGCTCGAGAGCGTGAGCGCGTAGCTGAGCGATTCCTTCATCAGCTTGGCGCTCTCGTCGACGGCCTGCTGGGCGCGCTCGACGCCCTGGCCCTGGGCCTTTCCGAGCTGATCGCTCAGCTGCTCGATGCGCTCGACGTGCTCCTTGGCGGCGCGGGTCCAGAGGTCGAAGAAGACGTTGGGCTGGGTGAATCCGGGCATGAACATGGGGTTACGAGTGCCTTTCTGGGTCGCAGGATGTTGCGACGCACAAGAACGAATAGGCACCAGACCCGGGCTTGTCAAGATCGAAATGTTGCAGCGCAACACGTCTCAGCGCCGGCGCGGCTTGTTTCCCAGAGTTCGTCTGGTCATGCGGCATGGTCTCGCAGGTAGTCGAGGCTTCCGGGCAGGTCGCGGATGAGTCGCAGCAGCACGTCGAGCGCTGCGGTTTGCACGTTGCGCCCCGACTCCCATCGAGAAATTGTGTTCGGCCCCAGGCGAAGGAGCCGAGCCAGCTCGACCTGGGTCAGGTTGTGGCGCTCGCGAATCGCGCGGATCTGGTCGCCCGAGAGGAGCCCATACTTCTTGCGGTAGAGCGCGATGGCGTCCTCCTCGAAGCGACGTGCCTGTGTGTAGGTGAGAACCTGCTCGCGGCACTTCGGGCACTTGAAATGCGGAACATCCGGCACAGCGACGTCCTCACCGTCGACCGGCGTGTGCAGCCTAGCTCGAGCCTCCCTCATCATCGTGCCGCAGGTCGGGCACGCATCGTCCGGAAGGACGGCGGTCTTCCGGCTCGGAGCCTTCCGTCGCGTCCTATTGTCAGCTGGTTTCTTCATTGGATTCGTCCCTGTGGAACGACACCACCACGCAGTCGCTCCGGAGCACGACCTTCACGTAGAGGACGGTCTCGGCGATGGTCGGTTTGAATACGTAGAGCCACTCCGAAGACACCGTCGACCGAACACGCCCGGCCGACACCCGTGGAGTGAGCCCGATGAGAACGTCGACGACATCCGAGACTCCGAGCCCAAGCCCCAATCCACGAACCTCGGCGAGCCCCTTTACGGTCAGGCGCACCTTCCCCGCCTTGGCGTGCTTGTGGATGCGATTGAGAGCTCCTGCGAGCCATGCCGCCACCGTCGTAACCTTATGGTTAAATGTACACTGGCGCAAAGCTGAGCGGCAAGCCCGTCGAACCCCCTCTGCGCGCGACGCGATCGTGGACGCCGCGCCTGACACGGCGGCGGCGCGGGCCGTGTCGGACTGTTCCTCTTCTTTTCCAGCGAGCGCTTCAGCTCGTCCAGCTCGCGGCGCAGGCTGGCGAAGTCCTCGCTGGGCGCGCTGGGCTCGGGCTCACGCCGCGGGGGCGGCGGGGGCGGCGCCACGTCCCAGCTGGCCGGCTGCTGGGTGAACAGCCGCGCGAGGGCGTTGCCCGCCCACATGCATTTCGCTCGCCGGATGCTACCGAGGGGCTGGCTTGGGGAGGTCCGGCATCTGCAGCCTGCCCGCGCTCGGTTTCGCGCATGTCGTTCCCATCCAGCAAGAGCCCGTGGCGCACTCGGAGTCGTCGCTGCACAGCTGGCGCTGGCCCTCCGCGCACGAGCCCTCCGCGCATGCTGCGAGCCTTGCGGCCTTGCAGCAACGCTGCCCGGCAGCGCAATCCGCCGTTTCGTCACACTCGTATCGGGTCGCGAACGGAGGACAAGCCTGCTCTGGCGACACGCACCGTGCTCCGTCGCGGCTGTCGCAGCACACCTGGGTTCCGACGAGGCACGTCGTGTCCACGCAGCGAACACGAAACTTGCCGGTTGGGACGATGCGCGTCGCGCTGCTCTGCGGAGGGGGGCTGCTTGGCGCGCTGGGGAACAGTGCGCTGGGTTCGGAGTCGCGGGTGGTGCCCGCGCCTGACGGGTTGAGCCTATTAGCGGACGGAGGTTGATCCTCTGCGGCTCGTCTGGCGGTTTGGCCGTCGGGTGGGGCGGGCGCCAGAAGAAACCACGCGAGTACAGCCGCGATCATTCCGCCAGCAGCGGCCAGAACTCGGGGCTTCATTTGAAGAGTATCCCAGATCCGTGGTGGTGGTCTTCACGGCCGGGGTCGTCGGCCTTATTGCAGCGCAACACGTCTCAGCGCCGGCGCGGCTTCTTCTCCAGCGAGCGCTTCAGCTCGTCCAGCTCGCGGCGCAGGCTGGCGAAGTCCTCGCTCGGCGCGCCGGGCTCGGGCTCGGGCGCGCGCCGCGGGGCCGGCGGAGGCGGCGGCGCGACGTCCCAGCTGGCGGGTTGCTGGCTGAACAGCCGCGCGAGGGCGTTGCCCGCCGAGAACGGCATGGTGGCAAACGGGAAGTAGGGGGACACCGCCTGCGCGCCCTGCTTGGCCGTCAGGTAGAGCTCGAGCGTGGCGCTGACATATCGGCCGAAAAACTCGCCCAGAGCGTCGTCTTGCATGCGGACCAGCTGGGTCAAGAGCGGCACCGGCAAGAGCTTGGCGGCCGGCCCTTCCAAGATCACCTGGGTCAGCGTGGCCTGGGTCAGATCGTCGCCGGTCTTGGCGTCCACCACGCGCACGTCCGCGCCGGCTCGGATGCGCTCGGTCAGCTCGTCCAAGGTGATGTAGCGGCTCTCTTCCGTGTCGTAGAGCCGGCGGTTCGAGTACTTCTTGATGACGAGCGGCATGTCGCAGTGCGAAAGGCTAGCCCCCTGGCGAGCCCTTGGGAAGGGTGAAATTGCGGCACCGCAACATCACGCTTGACCAGTCATGGAGCCGGAGCTATCCATGCGCAGGTCCAACATGGTGCGGTGCAACAAAAAGCTGCCCCTGCTGCTTCCGGTGCTGCTGGCGCTGTGGGCTCTGGGCTGCGAGGCCTCGAGCCCGGCCGACGAGTGCCACGCCGGCTCGGACTGCCCGTCGGGCGCCTGCAACGACGGCCGCTGCGTGCCGGCGAGCGGTGGCGCGGCGGGCACGGGTGGGGCTGCCGGGGGCGCCGCGGGTGCGGGAGGGGCAGCGGGCGCGGGCGGCGGCGCAGCGGGCAGTGGTGGCTCGGGTGGCGCGGCGAGTGGCGGCTCGGGCGGCGGGTTCTGCTCCCCGAACCACGACGGCGTGCTCGACAAGGCCGAGACGCCGCTGGCAGCGGGCCTGGCGGCGAAGTTCCTGGTTTCGGGCCCGGCTCAGATCCCGAGCGCCGGCGTGGCGCAGGGTGATGGCAGCCGGCTCTGGGACTTCAGCGCGGGCCTGAGCGGCGACCACCTGGTGCTGGTCGAGACGCAGAAGCTCGATGGCAAGTGGTTCGCCAGCAAGTTCCCCGGTGCGACCTACGCGGCGCGACTGTCCGAGTCGAGCGATCTGCTCGGCGTGTTCGAGGTCGGCGCGACGGCGCTCGTGTTGCGGGGCGTGGTCTCGCCCGCGGACGGCGTGACCAAGACCGAGCTCACCTACGCCCCGCCGGTGGTGGTCCTCGATTTCCCGGTGAAAGAGGGCAAAACCTGGTCGACCGCCAGCACCGTGACCGGCTTCGCCCAGGGCGTGCTGGCCAACTACAGCGAGAGCTACCAGAGCCAGGTCGACGCCCACGGCACGCTGAAGGCGCCCTTCGGTGAGTTCCCGGTGCTGCGCACGCGGGTGGTGCTCACGCGCAAGATCGGGCTCGTGACCACCGTCGTCCGCAGCTACCTGTTCGGCGCCGAATGTTTCGGCACGGTGGCTTCGTTCGTGGCCAAGGACAACGCCACCACCGCCGAGGTGAGCGAGGCCGCCGAGCTGCGGAGGCTGGCGCCGTGAAGCCGGCGCTGCTCGCCCTGGCTGCGCTGGCCATGGCCTGCGCGCCGGCGTTCCACGCCGGGCCGATGCCCGGGGAGCCGAAGGGGAGCTACGCGAGCGTCGCCGGCGCGCGAGTGCGCTTCGTCGACGAGGGCAAGGGCCCGACGGTGGTGCTGCTCCACGGGTTTGCGTCGTCGCTCGAGACCTGGGAGACGGTGCGCCCCGCGCTGGTGCGCGATCACCGGGTGATCGCCCTGGATTTGAAGGGTTTCGGCTGGAGCGATCGGCCCGAGGGCGACTACTCGCCGCGGGCCCAGGCCCAGCTGGTGCTGGCGCTGATGGACGCGCGCGGTGTGAAGAGCGCCGCGGTGGTCGCGCATTCGTGGGGGGCATCCGTCGCCTTGCAGATGGCGCTCCTGGCGCCGGCTCGGGTCGAGCGGCTCGCGCTCTACGACGCCTGGGTCTACGAAGAGCAGCTGCCGACCACCTTCCACTGGGCGCGGAGCGAGGGCCTGGGCGAGGTGCTGTTCGGCGCGTTCTACGCCGAGCGCTCGGAGGAGAAGATCTCGCAGGCGTTCTACGACGAGCGCAACGTCAGCGAGCGCCTGATCGAAGACGTCGAGCGCGCCCTGGAGCGGCCCGGGACGGTGGCCGCCGCGCTGGCGGCCACGCGGGGCCAGCGCTACGCCGAGATCGAGGCGCGCTATCGCGAGATCGGGCAGCCGACGCTGCTGCTCTGGGGGCGCGAAGACCGGGTCACGCCGCTGCCGATCGGTGAGCGCCTGAGCCGCGAGCTGAAGCACGCCGAGCTCAGGATCTACCCCCGCACCGGCCACTTCCCCATGCTCGAAGCCGCCGCCGCGTCGACGCGCGATCTGGCTGAATTCCTGCGGAGCGCGCCATGAAGCGGGTGGGGCTCGCGCTGCTGCTTTCGGCTTCCCAGGCCGGCGCCACGGGCTTCGCCGACCACGGTCGCGATCTGGGCGCCAAGCCCGAAGAGCAAGTGCGGCTGGACGGCTACTTCCGCGTGCGCGCCGACGCCCTCTACAACCTGGATCTGGATCGCGGCCCCACTCCCTCGGGGGAGCTGCTCTATCCGGTGCCGCTCGGCAGCTCGAAGGGGCAGACCCTGACCCGCGCCGACATGCAGCTGCGCACCGATCTCTCGATCTATGCTCCGGGTGGGATGATGGCGGTGAAGGCCCGGCTGGACGCGCTGGACAACGTGGCCCTGGGCAGCGCGCCCGAGGGCATTCCGTCCGCCAGCAGCACGCAGCGCACCGACGGGGAGACGGTCAGCGTGAAGCGCGTGTGGGGCGAGGCGCTGACGCCGTTCGGCGCCCTGGCCATCGGTCGCATGGGCAGCCACTGGGGCCTGGGCGTGCTGGCCAACGCCGGTGATTGCCTGGACTGCGACAGCGGCGACGCGGCCGACCGGATCGCCTTCGTGACGCCGCTATTTGGGCATTTCTGGGCCATTGCCTACGATTTCTCGGCCACGGGCCCGTTCGTGCCCGATCGCTCCGGCAGCCGCTCGATCGACATCGCGCCCAGCGCCGCGGTGCACAGCGTGACCTTCGCGGTGCTGGCCTCGCGCACCGACGCGGCGCGGGCGCGGCGCGCGGCGGCGGGCAAGCACACGCTGGAGTACGGCGCCTACGCGGCGCATCGCTGGCAAGACAAGGACGTGCCGGCCACCTATCTGCCCGTGGCCCAGCCGGCGCTCGTGAACGACCAGCAGGTCATGGCGCGGGGCTATCGGGCCACGGCGGCCGACCTCTGGACGCGCGTCAGCGGGCGCGGCTATCGCGTCGAGGGCGAGCTGGCGTTCATGACGGCGCGGGTCGAGCAGCCGTCGCTGATCCCGGGCGTGCTGTTTCGCGACGCGGCCACCAGCCGGCAGCTGGGCGGCGCGCTCGAGAGCGAGGTCGGCGACGCCGCCGGCAGCTACAGGTTGGGGATGGACGCGGGCTACGCCAGCGGCGACGCCGCCCCCGGTTTCGGGGCATTTCCCGGGGTGAATCGGCCCGCGCCGGTGCCGGGCGATCTGGACGGCCCGCAGGCGCGCCCTCCGTACGATCTGACCGTGAACAACTTCCGCTTCCACCCCGATTACCGGATCGATCGCATCCTGTTTCGCGAGATCATCGGCACGGTCACCGACGCGGTGTACGTGAAGCCGCACCTGCGCGGCGACCTGTTCCGCTTCGCCAGCGGCCGGCTCGAAGCGTCGATGTTCGCGGTGATGTCCTGGGCGGTGAACGCCGAGTCGGCCCCGGGGCAGAAACGTTCGCTGGGCGTCGAGCTCGATCCGAGCCTGAGCTACCAGAGCCGCGACGGCTTCGTGCTCGCGCTCGAACAGGCCACGTTTCTGCCCGGTGCGGGCCTGGACAACCCCGAGCTCGGGCTCCGAGCCAAGACCGCCCAGCTCTGGCGCGTCAGTGCCGCCTTCACGTTCTGAGGACCCGCATGCGCCGTTTCACCGTCTTCGCCTTCGTCGTGCTCGCCGCCTGCAGCGACAACAAGACCGAGCCTCCCGGTCACGCGGGCTATCAAGGCGCGAGCCCCGAGCCCCTGGCCTGCGTGCCGAACCTGGACGGGCGCATCGACGCGAGCGAAGCGCGGCCCGCCATCGGCGTGCCCATCTCCTACCTGGTCTCGCCCGCCGGCAGCGAAAGACCGGTGGATCTGGCCGGGATCGACCTGGGCGACGGCCGCCTGAGCTGGGATTTCGGCACCGACTTCGCGGACGATCAAGAAGCCAAGATCGTGCCCGCCAAGGTCGCGGGGAAGTGGTACCAGGCCTCGTTCCCGCCGGACGCGTTCGTCACGCCGTTCGACGCGGCCGGTACGGTCGAGAACGTGCTGCGCCAGGACGACAGCGCGCTCTGGCTGCTCGGCGTTGCGTCGCGCGACGAGGCGCCGCCCGAGGGCAAGACGCTGCTCGTCTACGGCAAGCCGGTCGAGCTCCTGCGCTTCCCCATCGAGCCCGGCGCGAGCTTCGTGTCGACCGGCACGATCCAGAACGGCACGCTGCGCGGCCTGCCCTTCGCGGGCAAGGACACCTACGAGGTGACCGTGGACGGCAAGGGTGAGGCGCTCTTGCCGTCGCTCGAGTTCACGCAGGTGCACCGGGTGCGGACGCGCGTCACCGTGGCGCCTGCCGTCGGCGCCAGCACCACGCGCCGCCAGACCTCGCTGTTCTTCGAGTGCTTCGCCGAGGTGGTTCGCGCGACCAGCAAGCCCGACGAGCCCGAGGCGAACTTCACCACCGCGGCCGAGCTGCGGCGTATCGGTTTCTGACACGAGAGAGGACGAGCGATGAACCCCTGGGATATCTACAAGAAGGCCTTCAATGCCTGGGAAAACGCCACGGCAACCTACATGGAGCAGGTGCTGAAGAGCCCGCTCTTGCTCGAGCCCGCGGGCGCGTGGCTCAGCACCATGATGAAGGCCAAGGCCAAGGGCGACGAGCTGGCCGCCGGCTGGTGGGGCGGTCTGGGGCTGCCGACCAAGCGCGACCAGGAGCGCACGTTGCACAAGCTGAACCAGCTCGAGAGCAAGCTGCTCGATCTCGAAGAACGGCTCGCCGCCGACAAGTGAGCGCCATGTTCGACATCACGCCCTACCTCGAGCTGAAGATCGCTCCCCGCGCGGTGTTCGACGCGCTCGGCGAGCGCCGCGCCCGCCCGCGCTTCATGCTGCCCACCCCGAGCGGCGACTGGCAGGCGGTCACCTGGGGCGCCTACGCCGACGCGATCCGCAAGCTCGGGTGTGCGCTGGCGGCGATGGGGCTTGGGCCCGGCGATCGCGCCGCGATCTACGCGCCGAATCGCGTGGAATGGATCGAGGCCGCGCTGGCCATCCAGGCCGCCGGGGGCGTGATGGTGCCGGTCTACCCGGCCTGCACCGCCGAGCAGACCGCGTACATCGTGGGGCACAGCGACGCCAAGGTGCTGTTCGTGGACACGGCGCCGCTGCTTTCGCGGGTGCTCGAGCGCTTCGGTGAGATGACCGCCCTCGAGCGCGTGATCGTGCTCGATGACGCCCTCGACGTGAGCAAGGTCCTGGCTGAGCTGCGCGCGCAGGGCAAGGCCGTGCCGAGCGTGGCCGAGGTGGAAGAGCGCTTCCTGAGCTTCGGGCGTGCGCTCAGCCTCGGCGCGGCGCGCGACGCCGAGGCGCCCGAGGCGTTCATGGCGCGCATGGACGACATCGAGCTCACGCAGACCGCGCTGATGCTCTACACCAGCGGCACCACCGGCAACCCCAAGGGCGTGCCCCTGAGCCACGCCAACGTGGCCGAGAACGGCCTCGACTGGCTGAAGTGCAACGCGCCGCTGATCGAAGAGGGCTTCGTGGATCTGCTCTGGCTGCCGATGAGCCACATCTTCGGCCTGGGCGAGGCGTGCCTGGGCAACACCCTGGGTTTCACCACCTATCTCTCGGACCCGATGAAGGTGCTGGCGCACCTGCCCGAGGTGAAGCCCAACGTGTTCATGAGCGTGCCGGCCTACTGGGAGAAGCTCGCCACCTCGGCGACGAGCGAGACCGACCCCGACGCGCGGCGCGAGAAGCTGGCCAGCCTCACCGGCGGCCGGCTGAAGTTCTGCCTCTCGGGCGGCGCCGGCCTGAAGCGCGAGATCAAGCAGCTGTTCTACGAATGCGGCCTGTTGATCATCGAGGGTTACGGCCTGACCGAGTGCTCGCCCACGCTGACCTTGAATCGCCCCGAGGCGTTCCGCTTCGATTCGGTGGGCAAGCCGCTGCCGTCGGTGGAGCTCATGCTGGCGGAAGACGGCGAGATCCTCGCCCGAGGGCCCAACGTGTTCGCCGGCTATCACAAAGATCCGGTGGCGACCCGCGAGGCCTTCACCGACGACGGCTGGTTCAAGACCGGCGACGTCGGGCGCTTCACCGAGGACGGCTTCTTGCAGATCGTCGATCGCAAGAAGGAGATCCTGGTGACGGCCGGCGGCAAGAACGTGCCGCCCGCGAACATCGAGCTCCGCTTCGCCGACGATCCGATCGTGAGCCACGCCATCGTGTACGGCGACGGCAAGAAGTACCTGGTCGCCGGGATCTGGCTCAACCCCGAGGCCACGGACGCCAGGCTCGCGGCCCTGGGCGTGGGGCCCGAAGGGCGCGCTGCCGCCATCGACGAGCTGGTGAAGGCGAGCGTGGCGCGCGTGAACGAGCACCTGGCGAGCTTCGAGCAGATCAAACGCCATCGCGTCATGGACGCCCCGCTCACCGTGGCGGGCGGCCTGCTCACCTCCACGCTGAAGCCGCGCCGAAAGCAGATCTACGCGGCGTTTTCCCGGGATTTCGAGGCGCTCTACGCATGATCCCGCTGGCGTCGCTGTTCGGTCGCCCGCCGCCGGCGGTGGGGCAGACGCCGTCGGACGTGGTGTTCGCCGAGAACAAGTGGCGCCTGCTCCGCTACCGCGCGCGGCCCGAGGGCACCGCCTGGGCCACGCCGGTCTTGCTGGTGCCGTCGCTGATCAACCGCCACTACGTGCTCGATCTGCTCCCGGGCAAGAGCTTCGTCGAGTGGTTCGTGGCGCGCGGGCACGACGTGTTCTGCATCGACTGGGGCACCCCGGGCGACGAAGATCGGTATCTGACTTTCGACGACGTGTGCGACCGCTATCTGGGGCGGGCGCTCGAGCGCACCCGGCGCATCGCGGGTGCCCCGAAGGCCCACGTGCTCGGCTATTGCCTGGGCGGCACGCTGGCGGCGATCCACGCCAGCGTTCATCCCGAGCGCTTTGCCTCGCTCACCGCGCTGGCGGCGCCCATCGGTTTTCACGACAGCGGCCTGCTGAGCGCGTGGACGCGTTCCAAGGGCTTCGACGTGCAGGCGGTGGTGGCGGCCACCGGCAACGTGCCGTGGCAGCTGATGCAGTCGGCGTTTCACCTGCTCAGGCCGACGCTCACCCTGTCCAAGGCCGTGCACATGGCCGACAAGCTCTGGGCCGACGAATTCATGAACGGCTTCCTGGCGCTCGAGACCTGGGGCAGCGACAACGTGTCGTTCCCTGGCGCGTGCTACCAGCGCTACGTCGACGAGCTGTACCGGAACGACGCGCTGGTGGCCGGGACGTTCACCCTATCGGGCAAGCCGGCGCGGCTCGAGGCCATCACCTGCCCCACGCTGGCGGTCACCTTCCAGCACGACAACATCGTGCCGCCCGAGAGCGCGGCGGTGCTGCTCGAGCGCATCGGCGCCGAGGACAAGCACCGCATCCACCTACCGGGCGGCCATGTGGGCGCGGTGGTCTCGAAGAAGGCCGCCCAGGGGCTCTGGCCGGCGATCGCGAAATTCTGGGCAGATCGCGACTGAGAGCGTGCGTAAATGGGAGTATGTTCCCATTTGCATGCGAGTGAATGGGAGTACACTCCCAGATGTGCCTCAGTCGCGCTATCTGCGAACGGCCCTCTCGAAGGTCCTCTCGGACCGCAAGATGGCCTTCATCGGCGGCCCGCGGCAGGTGGGCAAGACCACGCTGGCGCTCGGCTTCCTCGGGACGCGCGCCACCGCGAAGCACCCCGCGTACTTCAACTGGGACGACCCCCGGGCAGCGGCGCGGCTTCGGCGGGTCGAGCTCCCCGCGGGCGAGCCGGTGCTGGTGCTCGACGAGATCCACAAGTACGCGCGGTGGCGTGGTCTGGTGAAGGGGATCTACGACGTCGAGAAGTCGGAGCGGAAGATCGTGGTGACCGGCTCCGCGCGCCTGGACTACTACCGAAAAGGCGGTGACTCGCTGGTCGGCCGGTATCGGTACTTCCGGCTGCACCCGTTCTCGCTGCCGGAGCTCGGACCAAGAGCGTCCGCGGCCGACCTGGCGGCGCTGCTCCGCTTCGGGGGCTTCCCGGAACCGTTCCTTCGCCAGAACGCGGCCGAGCACCGGATCTGGCAACGCGACCGACTCTCCCGGGTCCTGCGCGAGGACCTGCGCGATCTCGAGCACGTCCGCGAGGTGTCGCTGGTGGAGCAGCTGGTGGACCTCTTGCCGCAGCGGGTGGGGTCGCCGCTGTCGGTGGCGAACCTGGCCGGCGATCTCCAGGTGGATCACAAGACGGTGGAGCGCTGGCTTCAGATCCTGGAGAATCTGTACGTCTGCTTCCGCGCAGCCCCGCTGGGCTTTTCTCGCATCCGTGCGGTCAAGAAGGAGAGAAAGCTCTACCTCTGGGACTGGTCGGCGATCCCCGAGCCGGGCCCGCGCTTCGAGAACCTGGTCGCGTGCCAGCTTCTCAAGTACTGCCACTTCGTCGAAGACACCCAAGGGCATCGCATGGAGCTTCGGTTTCTGCGTGACACCTCCCGCCGCGAGGTCGACTTCGTGGTGCTCCGCGACGAACGGCCCCTGTTCGCCGTGGAGTGCAAGGTCAGCGGCAAGCAGGCCGATCCGGCGCTGGGCTACTTCGCCGAGCGGGTCGGCGTGCCTCGCTTCTATCAGACCCACCTGGGCGACGAGCACCATGAACGCGGGCGCGTCACCGTGATCCCGTTCGCTCGCCTGTGTCAGGAGTTGGAATTGCCATGATCCACCGTGTCGCCCTGCTCCTCGCGCTCTCGACCGTCGCCTGCGCGGGCGACGACGCGACCGACCCGCCGGAAACCAACGCGCCCTGCGGGCGGCCCGCGCGGAAGGGCAGCCCCTTGGGTGAGCACTGCGGTCAGCTGATCGACGAGGCCGGGCGCGTGGTGCTGCTGCGCGGCGTGAACGCCCGGGTGGAGGGCCTGTTCGACGTCAGCTTCGACGACGGGCGGACCGCGCTGGAAGAGATCCCGTCGTACAGCGCCGAAGACACCCAGGCGATGCGCGACTGGGGCTTCGATTCGCTGCGCCTGCCCATCAACTGGAGCGGCATCGAGCCGACGAAGGACGGCGGATTCGATTCGAACTACCTGGATCGCGTGGAGCAGGTGCTCGACCTTTCCCACGCCGCCGGGCTGCGCGTGCTGCTCGACCTCCATCAAGACGCGTACAGCAAGGAGATCGGCGAAGACGGCGCGCCACTCTGGGCCATTGTCCCGCCCCCGACGAAGCTGCTCGAAGGCCCGCTGACGGATCTGGAAGACCGGCGGCTGAGCAAGCAGGTGCTGGACGCGTTCGACACCTTCTTCGGCGAGGGTGCCGACGGCACGTTCCTGCGCGAGCGGTTCACCCAGATGGCGGCCCACGTGATGCAGCGCTTCGGCGATCACCCGGCGGTGATCGGGCTCGAGATCTTCAACGAGCCCATCGCCACCATCGAGGGCATCGACCGGCTGAACGCCGCCGCCTACGCGGCGATCCGCGGTGCGGCGCCGAAAAAGCTGTACCTGTTCGAGCCGTCGTCCACCCGCAACGTGCTGGACACCGCGCCCCTGCCCGAAGTGCCGCTCGGCCCGATGAGCGGGTACGCGCCGCACGTCTACACGCTGGCGTTCGTCAGCACCGACGCGCAGAAGCAGGCGATGACCAAGGCGACGCTGCGCACCTCGAACGAGAACGCGCGGCTCGAGGCCGACGCCTGGCAAGCGCCGCTGGTGATCACCGAGTGGGGCTTCGATCCGAACGCCATCAAGGCCAGCGAATACTTCACCTGGCAGAGCGAGCTACAGGAAGAGCACGCGGCGTCGGCGTTCTTCTGGGTGTGGAAGGAGCGGTCGCAGGGCAACTGGGGCTGCTTCGACTTCGATCCCGCCACGCAGAAGTTCAGCGAGCGCACGGCGCTGAAGCAGACGCTGGCGCGCGTGCGGCCGATGGCGGTGGCGGGCTGGCCGACCCGCATCGCCTTCGATCGCAAGAGCGGGGTGTTCGAGCTCGAGCTCGACGGCAACCCCAGCGTGCGTGAGCCTCACCGGATCGCGGTGGCGCCCGCGCTTGGCGCGCCCAGCGCCGTCGAGTGCGACGACCAGGTGGCCCCGCACCAGAGCGCGGAGCACGGAGAAATCACGGTGCACTGCGGGCACGGGAGCCGCGGCCATCACCTGCTTCGCGTGCGGGTGCCGCCGGCGCCTTGATTTCAGCTAAGCTAGGTGGCTCGGAATGAATCGCCACGGCTACCTCGCACTCGGCTTCGCCGCGCTGTGGCTCCAGTGGACCAGCTGTACGGTCGACGAAATCGACCTGTCGGGGAAAGAGTGCCCCTGCGCTGACGGTTGGGTGTGCGATCCCGACACGGACCGCTGCGTGCAGCCTTCCGCGGACAGCGGAAGCGGGGGCAGTGGCGGTGGCGGCGGCAGCGGGGGCGACGCCCAGGCCGATGGGGACGCGGCGGCTCCGGTGGTGCTCGGCCGGGCGTGCATCGGATCGCAGCGCTCGAACCCGATGGCGGCGAATCGCAAGCGCGTCAGCAAGTTCTCGCTGTTCGCCGCCGAGACCTTCGACGCCATCTTGATCTACCTCGAGCCCCAGGGGTCGGCGCAGACTCAGGCCTTGCGCGGCATCATCTACACCGCCGATGGCAACGGTCAGCCCGATGCGTTCGTGGCGACCACGGCCGAGGCTTCGATTCCAGGCACCCTGGCGCCCGGCTGGGTGTCGATGGCGTTCGCCGAGCCGTTGAAGCTGGCACCCGGTGAGTACTGGGTGGGCAGCCACGTCGGCCTCTCGGGCTCGGTGGCGAAGTATGCGTTCGAGCCGGCGCCGGCTGCGATGCGCTACTCCGACGAGCCGTATGCCGACGGATCGAGCGCGAAGTTCGGACCCGCGACCAACGGGGACAGCCTGATGAGCGTGTACGTGCGCCCGAGCGGCGCCGTGATCGACGACTCGCAGCCTTGCCCGGTGGGCACGGGTGGCACGGGCGGTGCGGGTGGCACCGGTGCGACCGGGGGCGGCGGCGGAACGGGCGCAAAGGGTGGCACGGGCGGCACCGTGGGCGGTGGCGGCGCCGGAGGCGCGGGCGGTGGTGGTGGCACCGGAGCGAAGGGTGGCACGGGCGGCACCGTGGGCGGCGGCGGCACCGTGGGCGGCGGCGGCACCGTGGGCGG